>Ga0272446_1002656_pt1 | contig 23894 bp, 19 predicted proteins | sample YNPCB0061_FD_194587 | JGI IMG/M metagenome (GOLD analysis project Ga0272446, IMG submission 194587) | Hot spring microbial mat communities from Yellowstone National Park, WY, United States - YNP-CB-006-1 | ecosystem: Environmental > Aquatic > Thermal springs > Hot (42-90C) > Sediment | place... | reverse complement strand
GGGGGAGCCCCCGGCCAAGGCCGGGGGGAAACCCGGGGAATGAAAAGCGCGAAGAGAAGCGGGGTTCCTTGGCCCGCCTTCACACACCGGGTTTCCCCTCGCGCTTGCGCGAGGGCCCCAACCGTGCGCTCCTGTGCCTGCGGATTTCCCGCCTTCCTTGAGAATTCCCTTTTGCTCGCGGGTTCTCCGCGGTCTTTGCAGTTTCCCCGTTGTATGCGGGTTTCCCCTCGCGCTTGCGCGAGGGCCCCAACCCTGCCCCGCCGTGGCTGCGGTTTCCCCCGTTGTTTGCAGTTCTCCCCTCGCGCTCTTCCTCCATGGTTTTCCCCTCGCGCTCGCGCGAGGGCCCCAACCGTGCTCCCGCTGTGGTTGCGGTTCCCCCCTTTTCTTTGCGGGTTTCCCCTCGCGCTCGCGCGAGGGCCCCAACCGTGCGCTCCTGTGCCTGCGGATTTCCCGCCTTCCTTGAGAATTCCCTTTTGCTCGCGGGTTCTCCGCGGTCTTTGCAGTTTCCCCGTTGTATGCAGGTTTCCCCTCGCGCTTGCGCGGAAGCCCGCTGGCCCCATTGACCGCCTCGCCCCTTCCAACTCCCAAACAGCCCCAGCCGTCGCTTCCGAGCCGCGGGAAATGGCAGTCCCCGGTAGCGCCCCCACAACTGGCCCGAACTCGGCCAGTCGCGCCCGGCCTCTCCCCGCGGCTTCAGCTTCAGCCGGGCTCTCGCCCCGACATGAGGGCTGCGCTTGTTCGTGGAGTCAACCTCGGCAGAGCAAGCGGTTCCGGGAGGCCACGCGACGGAGATGCGGGAACAGTCCCCCGGGCTGAAGGGCTTTTGCAGCCCGCCTCTTGGTCAGCCTGCCTGCGCTTCCACCTTGCGCGCCAGTTGCTCGAGTGTCCGCGAAGAAGCCGTGGCAGGGCGCTTTCTTTGCGGATCCGGCGCCGCGCACCGCGCCGACAGATTCAGCAACGACTGCTGGTATCGTAGCAATCGGGTCAATTCGGCAGTTCGCTGTTGGTGTTTCATCCCATTCCTCCTATCGGATGCCGCGAGGCTTCTCTTTACGTCGCCGGAGGCTGATGGCCGCGATTCTTCCAGGCCGGTCGGCGCCGACACGCGCACGGGAAAGCCTTCTCCAGAAGCGATCCAGCGCCCGCTGCGGCCCCGGCAGATGCTTCCGGCGGCGCAAGGACCACTTGTGCGCTCCGTGGGTTGCCGTTCACCCAACGGCAGGACTCCCCTTCAGGCAGATCGTTCCGCCGTCCGGGTTTCTCGGGTTCTTCTTCATCCTGCTGTTCAGCCGCCTCGCCTCCCGGCGCCAAACGAAAACAATGGACTCAAGACGAAGGAGTGGAAGGCATGCGGGAGATGCATTTGGCACAGGGGCTTTGAGGGAGAGGAGGTGGGTCGGGAGAGAGGAGAGAACCCTCCGCCTTGAGTCCACCCTGTGGCCGTGACCTTCATCGCCCATACTGAAAGCAACGGGATGGCCAAACCTGCAATCGCCTGATTCTGAAAGCAATCGGCAATTCAGGAAGCCCGGCAAACTCCAGAACCGGGTTGCCGTGTTCCGTTCCGGTGTGCCGCTTCGGGAAAGTGATCCGATACGGAACAGCGGCCGCCGGCAGCGAGGCTGGAGTGCCGGCTCGGCACGCGAGCCGGCCGGCGGCAGAGGCGAGGGAGAAAGAGAGTAACGGCCCCCGGACCTCAGCCGGAAGACACGCGGGGGAAGCCATCTAACGATCAAACCGGGGGCAACCCCGCTTTGTTCGCGCACACAGTCGAATCGGTTCAGCGGGAGTGCGGAGGAACAGAGACCTCCTCAGCCCTCGCCTCAGCGGCGCCGTCTTGGCTCCCCACAGCAACACAAAAAAAGGCCCGGCGAGGGAAGAGCGCCGGGCCGTTGTGCACAGGAGGCAGACGAAACTCAGAACCGCCGCTCGGGCGCGGTCACGCGTTGGGCCCGTGGCGCGCGCGGGGGCGCCGGCGGCGCGTCATCCAGAGTCACCTGCAGCGTGACTTCCCGCTTTTCGCGCACCACCACCACGGGCAGCGTCTTCTTGGAAGCGTCCCGCGCGGCTCGCAACGCCACCGAGATGTCGCGCGGCGCCTCCACCTTGCGATCGTCCACCTTCACGATGACGTCGCCCGGCTTCAGGCCCGCCTTTTCCGCAGGCGTGTCTTTCATCACGCCGCGCACCAGCACGCCTTCCTTCACGCCGAAGAAATCGGCCAGTTGCGAATCCTTCAGCGCCTCGCCTTCGATGCCCAGCATCCCGGCGCGCCAGCTCATGGTGACGCGCGGCACGTCGCGCATGGCGCCTTCCAGCTCCTTCTCGATCCGGATCCGGACGTCATCCCCGATCTTCGGCGCCGGAAAGTTGAACGAGCGCCCCTTCCGTTCCGCCACCGTCGCTGTCATCGTTTGTGTTGAACCGTTGCGGAACACCGTGAGCCGCACAGTGCGCCCCGGCGGCGTCTCCCGCACGAACCGCACGAACTGCGCCGTGCCCTCCACGCGCTGCCCGTTGTATTCGAGCACCACGTCGCCCGGCTTGAGCCCCGCCTTCTCGGCCGGGCTCTCGGGTTCGACCGTCGTGACCTCCACGCCGTATTCTTCCTTCAGCCGGAGCGCCTTGGCGCGCTCCGCATTGATTTCTTTCACGCCGACTCCCAGAAATGTGCCGCCGGCCTGGAAAAAGATCATCGTGTCAGGCGGCATTGGCGCCGGTGGCGGCGGCGGCTGCATCGCCACTTCCGGGTCCTGTTCGCTCCAGACAAACGCCATCTGTCCGGCGGCCGGAGCGGCTGTCAATACGAGCGCGGCGAGCACCGCCGCGCTGGCTGTTCGAATTTCATGTCCGAGGGATTTCATGGCCGTGCAACCTCTTCTCAGGCGGCGGGCGGGGCGTTGCAAGCCTCCGGGCGCCTCCTGCCCTGATTGGCTGTTTCCGCTGATTCAGACGTTTGCCGGGGAAAAACGTCCCGCACTGCGGCCGATTTCACTGCCGCGCGTTGCCCGGGCGGCCGCCCGGTGCTAGGCTGAGCGCGATGCATCGCCGCACATTTCTCGGGCTGGCCGGCCTTTCCGCCGCCAGCCGCGCATTCACTCAGGAGACACAGCCGCCGAACATCGTCATCGCTCTCTGCGATGATCTCGGCGCGGGCGATCTCGGCTGCACCGGCCACCCCTTCATCCGCACGCCGCATCTCGACCGCTTCGCCGCCGAGGGCATCCGCTTCACCGATTTTTACGCCGCCGCGCCGGTCTGCTCCCCGTCGCGCGCGGGCCTGCTCACTGGACGCACGCCGAACCGCGCGGGCATCTACGACTGGATCAACGCCGGCAGCCCGATGCACCTGCGCGATTCGGAGACCACGCTGGCCGCGCTGCTGCGAGAGCGCGGCTACGCCACCTGCCTCTCCGGCAAGTGGCACCTCAACGGGCTGGAACAGGTGGATGGGCCGGGCTCGCCCGCCCGGCATGGTTTCGAGCACTGGTTCGCCACGCAGAACAACGCCTCGCCCTCGCATGAAAACCCCGTCAACTACTACCGCAACGGCAAGCCCGCGGGTCCGTTGCAGGGCTACTCGGCGGATCTTGCCGTCGCCGAAGCCGTGCGCTGGATCGAGAGCGTCCCGCGCGGCCGGCCGCTCTTCCTCTATCTGGCCTTTCACGAGCCGCACGAGCCCGTCGCCTCCGCGCCGGATCTGGTGGACCTCTACCCGCAGGCCCGCAAGCGCGGCGAGGCGCTCTATTATGCGAACGTCACGCAGATCGACCGCGCCTTCGGCCGCCTTTTGGAGGCTCTCGACCAGCGCGGCGCCCGTGAAAACACGCTGGTTCTCTTCTCCAGCGACAACGGCCCGGAGTGGCTCAACCGCCACCAGTCGGCCTGGCGCTCTCACGGCAGCGCGGGACTGCTGCGCAGCCGGAAGCTGTCGTTATACGAAGGCGGCATCCGCGTCCCCGGCCTGTTGCGCTGGCCCGCGCGCGTCGCGCCGGGCCGCATCGTGCGCGCGCCCGCCTGCCTGCTGGATGTCCTGCCTACGGTGTGCGAGATCACCGGCGCGCGCAGGCCGCCGAAACCTCTCGACGGCGAGAGCCTGGCTCCGCTGCTGGCCGGGCAGGACTGGCAACGCACGCGCCCGCTGCACTGGCATTACTGCAACACAATTGATCCGCCCCGCGCCGCGCTGCGCGAGGGCGATTGGAAAATCCTCGGCATCGGCCAGGACATCGGCGCGCGCCGCGCGGGAGGCGGCTTCCGCCCCGAGGATCTGCCGCGCGTCAAAGATGTGCCGTTGAACCGGTTCGAGCTGTACCACCTGCGCGAGGACCCGCGGGAAGAGCGCGATCTCTGGCAAGCCGAGCCGGAGCGGGCCCGCCGCATGGCCCAGAGGCTCGTCGAGATCGACGCCGAAGTGCGGCGCGAAGCGCCCTCGTGGTGACGGCGGGCGCCGTTCAGAACGTGCCGTAGGAGGCCTTCATCGCGGCCAGCGCCTTCAGCGTGCGTTGCCGGATGTACTGATCCTCTTCCCGGTGCAGCAACTGCTGGAGCGCGCCGGCGACATCGGGCTCCTGCACATCGGCCAGCATCTCCACGGCGGCCAGCCGCACGGCGGCGTGTTTGTCGGCAAGCAGCACCTGCGCCAGCGCCTGCCGCGTCTCCGTATCGCGCGCGTATGGGCGCAGCGCTTCCAGCGCCTTCAGCCTCACGCCGGGGTTGTCGTCGGTCTGCAGGGCGTTGATCAGCGCGCGCCGCACCTCGGCGTTGGCCGTGCGGTACTTCAGCAGGTCGATCGACTCCACGCGCACGCCCGGGTCCGCCGGGTCGTTGGCGGCTGCCAGCAGCAGGCGCTGGATCCGCTCATCCTGGAAAGTCCCGCGCAGCTCGCGCGGACGGATCTCTTCATACTGCACGCGAACCTCGCCGCGGCTGGTCGTGTCCACAAACCGCACCTTGCCCACCACCGCCGGCGCCCCGCTCCGCGCCAGCGGTCCGAGCACGGGCGCGTCTTCCGGCACCATTCTCGCGCCGAAAAAGCCCAGCGCCAGCATCGCCACCGCCCCCGCCGGGCGCGCCCACATCGGCGGCGACACCACCCACCGGCTCCAAAGGCGCCGCACGGCGCCGGACCAGCTCCGCCCCTTGCGCTCCTTCTCAAGAGCAGCGGCCAGATCCCGGCGGCACCGCGCCAGCAATTGCGCGGAAACGTCCGCCTCGCCCTGCTCGAGCAGCGCCGTCAGCCTCTCGCACCGCGCCCGCTCGGCGTTGCACTCGGCGCAGGAAGCCAGATGCTGCTCGACGCGCTCTTCTTCGTCGAAGCCCAGTTCGCCGTACAGGTACAGCGGAATCAGATCACGCACTTCCTTGCAGCTCATAGGAACTCTCCCAGCGCCTGGCGCATCTTCTGCGTCGCCCGGAACAGGCAGTTCTTGGCCGCCTCCTCGCTGCTGCCCAGCGCCTCGCCGATCTCTTTCAGCCGCATGCCCTGGTAGTGCCGCAGCTCGAACACCAGGCGCTCCCGCGGCGTCAGCCCGGCCAGCGCCTGCTCGATCCAAGACCGCAGCTCGCGGTTCAGCGCCGCGCGTTGCGGGTCGCCCGCCGGACGCGCCTCCGACACAGCCTCCAGCCGGTCCAGCACGCCGTCTTCGGTTTCCACCGCCGCCGGCTCGGTGCGCCTCACCTTGCGCTTGCGCAGCAAATCGAGGCAGAGATTGGTGGCGATGCGGTAGAGCCACGTCGAAAATTGGCAATCGAAGCGGAAATTGCCCAGATTGCGGAAAACGCGCAGGAACGTCTCCTGGTACACGTCCTGGGCGTCTTCGGCGTTGCGCAGCAGGTTCATCGCCAGCCGCAGCACCTGCTGGTCGTAGGAGCGCACCAGCCGTTCGAATGCATCCGCGTCGCCCGATTGCGCCGCGCGGATCGTGGCGGCTTCGTCCATTCGAGTTTCCTGCCGGGCGCCCGCGCAGGCGCCGCCATCGATCGCCAGTGTCGCTCCCGGTTCCGTCATGGTTCCTCGGCGGGGCGCAGCGGCCCTCGCTATGGTCAGACGGACGGGGGAGAAAAACGTCTCGCCGGAAATTTACTCGGCCAGTTCCACCTCGATGCGGCGGTGCGCCGCATCCAGCGCGGTGATGCGGAACCGCCGCACCTGGCCGGCGCGCAGCGTCTTGCGGTCGTTGGACGAGCCGCCGCCCTTCCATTTGGCTGCCAGCAGCGCCGCCAGGCCGTCGACATCCGCGGCCGCGGCGCGCGCTTTCTCTCCCTCGGCGGCGGCTTCCTTCAGCCGGCAGCGGGCGTGCACGCCCTCGCTGATCTCGATCTTGGCGTGGCTTGCGTGCGTCTCCACCACGCGCCCGCTCACCAGATCGCCTTCCTGGTGCTCGGAAATGAAAATGTCGGCCGAGGTGGGCTCGAGCGCCTTCATGCTGAGCCGGATGCGGCGCTTTTCCGTGTCGACTTCCACCACCTGCGCCTTCACCACCTGCCCGGGCAAGAGCACTTCCTTGGGATGCTGCACCCGCTTCTCGCGCGTGATGTCGGCCACGTGAATCATGCCCTCGATGCCGTCGCCAAGGTCGACGAAGGCGCCGAACTGCGCCAGGTTCGTCACCGCCCCTTCCACCACAGTGCCGGGAGCGAACCGCTGCGCCGCCGTGTCCCACGGGTTGCCGAGCGCCTGCTTCAACCCCAGCGCGATGCGCCGGTCCGCCGGCTTCACTTCCAGCACCACCGCCTCCACCACGTCGCCCGCCTGCACCACTTCTTCCGGCTTCCGCACCCGCTTCGACCAGGACATCTCGGAAAGGTGGATCAGCCCGTCGACGCCCGGCACGATCTCGACAAACGCCCCGAATTCGGCCAGCCGCACCACCTTGCCCCGCACCCGGTCGCCCGGCTTCAGCGACGCCGCCGCTTCGCTCCACGGGTCCGGCGTGAGCTGCTTCATGCCAAGCGAAATCTTCCGGTTGTTGCGGTTGATCTTCAGGATCTTGGCTTCCACCGTCTGCCCGGGGCTGACCACGCTGGACGGCTTCTCCACGCGGTTCCAGCTCATGTCGGTCACATGCAGCAGCCCGTCGATGCCCGGCGCGATCTCGACAAACGCCCCGAAATCGGTCACCGTCCGCACGCGCCCCTGGATCACCATGCCTTCCTGGAGCCGCTCGAACGCCGCCTGCTTGGCCGCCGCCGCCTGCTCTTCCAGCACGCCGCGGCGGTCCACCACGATGTCGGGCCGCTCGAGGTTGGCCAGATCCAGCTTGGTGATCCGGCATTCGATCTGCTGGCCCACCAGCGTCGGCAGCTCGGCCATTTCGCGGATGCCGCTGCGCGATGCGGGCAGAAACGCATGCACCCCGTCGGCCACCTGCACGCGCAGCCCGCCCTTCACCTGCTCGGTCACCAGACCGAGGATGACGTGTTTGCCGTCATAGGCCTCCTGCAGCCCCGTGTAGTCCTTCGGCTGCTCCACGCGGATGGTGGACAGCAAATAATAGCCGTCTTCCGTGCGGCCGCTGATGTTCACCATCAGCGTCGCCCCCGGCGCCAGGTCCGCCGGCAGCCCGGGAGTGTCGCGCCGCAGAATCCCTTCCATCTTCCGGCCGACGTCGACGACGATGGCCTCTTCATGGATCGACACCACCGTGCCTTCCAGGGCCGCGCCTTCCTCTCCGTTGCTCTGCGCCGCCTCGAACGCCGCCAGCATCTCGCCGAAGGAGCTCTCCGGCACGGGCGCCGCCTCGGCAACGGGAGAAACGTCGGTCAGGTTGGGGGAATCTGCTGGATTCATGGACAAACTCGCGAGACCTCTCATATTCTGACACAATCCCGCCATAGCGGGGCGGCCGCCGGGGGCTCGCGTCGCGGCGCGCCGGGCGAGTGTAAGATGACGGCTTGCAGGCCCATCCCAATCCGCCGTGGAAGCGCTATCTGCCGCGCATGCAGGACGCCGTGTGGCTGCTGCTGTTTTCCGCCCTCGCCTGGGTCAGCCCCACCCGCGGCCCGGCCGAGATCGAAGTCCTCTCGGCTCTGGCGGTCCTGCAAGTCGCCGCGCCGCGCCTCCGCGCCTTCCAGTCGCCGCGCGGCAATCTCGTGCTGATCTCGCTCAAACTGCTGCTCGGCTTTCTGCTCATCGGCGTCACCGGCGGCATCGCCTCCAGCTACTACCTCATCCTGCTGCTGCCCGTTCTGTCGGCGGCCACCACGCTCGGCCCGGCGGGAACGGCTGTTTTCACGGCCCTCGCCTGCCTCGCCTATCTCGCCTTCATCCCCGTCGCCTACAACCTCGGCTACATTCTGGAAGGGCTCTACCTGCGCGATCTCACGCTCCGCGTGCTCTTCCTGCCTGTGGTGGCCTATCTCACCTACTCGCTGGCGGAGGAAAACCGCCGCGCCGCGCGCCGCGCGGAAGCCGCCGCCGCCGGGCTGGCCGAAGCCAACCGCCGCCTGCTGGAAGCGGAAGCCAGCGCGCGCCGCAGCGAGCGCCTCGCCGCCCTCGGCCAGCTCACCGCCGGCCTGGCTCACGAACTCCGCAATCCGCTCGGCACCATGAAAGCCAGCGCGGAACTGCTGCTGGACCGCACTCCCCCGGAAAACACCGTCGTCCGCGAACTGGCCGAGTACATCTCCGCCGAAGTCGACCGCACCAACACCCTCATCACGCGCTTTCTCGACTTCGCCCGGCCCTCCCGCCTGCAAAAATCGCCTGCCGACATTCACCTCCTCATCGACCGGGCCATCGAGCATCTCGACCGCGAGTCGCCGGGCGCCGCCGCGCACATCCATCGCAATTACGACCCCGGCCTGCCGCTCGTCGACGCCGATGCCGATCTCGTCGAACGCGTGTTCTTCAACCTGCTCCGCAACGCGCTGGAAGCCTCGCCGCCCGGCGCCGTGGTTTCCGTCAAGACGCGCCGCTCGCCCTCGGGCGTCGAGATCGCCGTGATGGACCGCGGCCCCGGCATCCCGCCCGAGCACCGCGAGCAGATCTTCAACCCCTTCTTCACCACCAAGCCCGGCGGCGTCGGGCTCGGCCTCGCCATCAGCGCCAGAATCGTCGGCGACCATGGCGGCTCGATTCAGGTCGAGTCCGAACCGGGCGCCGGCGCCATCTTCCTCGTGTCGTTGCCCGCGGCGCAGAAGTGACGCGCCCAGGCATTCATCTCTGTAACAACTCGCCCCCGCCGTCGCCTTTTTCTCCTTGTGCAGCGGTTTTCACCGAACAAATCCGCCCCCGGATCGTCTTACCCTCAAGGAAGCCGGCCGGGCCCGAGGGTGAAACAGGCGCCCGGCCCTCCCACTCTGGAACTGCACCGAGCGGAGGAAAAGCAGCCGTATGAGTCCATCCCGCGCAGCGCAACCGGTTCCGCTGAAACCGCACCAGACATTGGCCGCCCCGAGGCGTTTCCCGGAAGGAATCCGCCTGACGCGCAAGGAGCGGGCCCTTCTGGAAATGCTCATGAACAACCCCGGCCGCTGCATCAGCCGCCAAGCGCTGCTGAAGTCCGTGTGGAACTACGCCGAGGACGCGCGCACGCGCACCGTCGACGTCCACGTGCAGCGGCTGCGGCGGAAGCTCGGGCCCCACGCCGAGGCGCTCAAGACCATCGTCCGCATCGGCTACTGCTGGCTGCCGGAATCCGCCTGAGCGCGCCGGCGTTGAAACCCGCCCCTGCCGCCGCCGCGTCCCACGGACAGGCATGGCGCGCGGCAACGGAAATATGATGAAGGCGGCAATGCCGCCCCGCGTGTTGATCGTCGAGGACGAGGAGAAGCTCCGCCGCGTCCTCTCTCTCCATCTCGAATCGAAGGGCTTTGAAACCATCCCCGCCGCCACCGCGGAAGAGGCCTTGCGGGCGGCGCCGCAGGCCCAGCTCGTGCTCACCGATCTGCGCCTGCCCGGCATGGACGGCCTCGAACTGCTCGAGTCGCTCCAGCGGCTCAACGCGCGCCTGCCCGTCGTCGTGATGACCGCATTCTCCTCCGTCGAAACCGCCGTCGAGGCCATGAAAAAGGGCGCCGCGGATTTCCTGCCCAAGCCGTTCTCCCTCGACCACCTCGACGCGGTCATCAGCAAGGCGCTCGAAGTCCAGCAGCTCCGCGAGGAAAACACCCGCCTGCGCGAGGAGCTCGGCCGCCGCTACCGGCTGGACAACATCGTCGGCACCGGGCCGAAGATGCAGGACATCCTCGCCGCGGTCATGCGCGTCGCGCCCACCCGCACCACGGTGCTGCTGTGCGGGGAAAGCGGCGTCGGCAAGGACCTCATTGCGCGCGCCATCCACTATCACTCCCCGCGCGCCTCCCAGCCCTTCGTCAAAATCAATTGCACGACGATTCCGGAAAACCTCATGGAGAGCGAACTGTTCGGCTACGAGAAAGGCGCCTTCACCGGCGCCGTGGCGGCGCGCCCGGGCAAGTTCGAACAGGCCGACAAGGGCACCGTGTTCCTCGACGAAATCGGCGATGTGCCCCCCTCGGTGCAGGTCAAGCTCCTCCGCGTGCTCCAGGACCGCGAGTTCGAGCGTCTGGGCAGCAACCGCACCCGCCAGATCGACGTGCGCGTCATCGCCGCCACCAACGCCGATCTGCGCCGCGCCCTCGAAGAAGGCAATTTCCGCGAAGACCTCTATTACCGGCTCAACGTCTTCCCCATCACCATCCCGCCGTTGCGCGAGCGGCGCGAGGACATCCCCCTGCTGGCCGAGCGCTTCCTCCGCCGCTTCGCCTCCGAGTCCGGCTCGCGCGTCACCGCAATCTCGCCCGAAGCCATGCGCAAGCTCGTCGATTACCATTGGCCCGGCAACGTCCGCGAGCTCGAAAACGTCATCGAACGCAGCCTCCTCTACGCCGACGGCCCCGTCCTCGAGCCCGATCACATCCGCCTCGACTACGCCCCCCGCCGCAACGCCAACGGCCTGCACGCGGCCTCCGCGGACGGCTTCCTCCCCGAAGGTGTCACGCTCGAGCAATACGAGCAGCAATTGATCCGCGAAGCGCTCCGCCGCGCCGGCGGCAACAAGAGCCAGGCCGCCCGCCTCCTCGGCCTCACGCGCAACGCCCTGCGCTACCGCCTCTCCCAGATGGGCATCGAGTGACGCGCTCCGCGCCCGCCGCGCATCAGGGCGCAGCGGAACCCGGCTCGCCGTCCCCGCTTGCGAGCAACCGAGCCAGCCGCTGCGCGGCTGTCGCAAACGGCCGCTCCAAGGCAAAGCGCCGCGCCGCCTCCCCCATCGCCTTCCGCCGCTCCCCGTCGGCCAGCAGTCCCTCCACCGCGCGCCACAGTCCGGATCGCGCGCGCCCCCGCTCCACCAGCACGCCAAACTCCGGCCGCACGATCTCCCGCGTGCCGTCGCTCTCCACAGCCACTGCCGGCGCGCCGCACGCCAGCGCCTCCATCAGCGTCAGCCCGTAGCTCTCATGGCGCGACGCGAACACATACACATCCGCCAGCGCGAAAAACGCCCTCTTCCTCTCGCCCGTCACATGCCCCGGAAACTCCACCCGAATCCGCCGCAGCCGCGCCGCCAGCCGCTCGAGCTTCGCCATGTGCGCGCCGCCTTGCATATAGGCCGGCGCGCCGCACACAAACAGCCGCACTGGCGGCACGGCCTCCCCCCGCTCCCGCTCCCACGCAAGCAGCGATTCCAGCAGCACGTCCTGCCCCTTCTCCGGAGAAATCCGGCTCAACGCCAGCAGCACGCGCTCTTGCGGCAACACGCCATACTCGCGCCGCAGCGCCTCCGCGTCCCCCTCGCCTCCTTCTGCCGGCGGCGCGCCCCAGGGCAACACGTGGATCTTCTCCTCGCGCGCCTCCGGCCAGCACTCCAGCAGCGTGCGCTTCATCCCGGAAGACGGCGCCACGATCGCCGCCGAATGACGCACGCTCTCGGCCTGCCTCTCGAAAATCAGGCGCAGGATCAGCGGGGCCGCCCTCGCCGCGCCCAGCCGCTCCAGCCCGCGCCACGCCGCCGCCAGACGGCGCGGCGCCACAAGGCCCCGCAAGTAAATGTTGGCAATGTAGGCGACCACGTCGACGTGGTACACCGTCACGATCCGGAACCCCGCCCGCGCCAGCGCGGCAAAGTCCGGCGCTTCGCTGATGTCGTTCACCAGAACCGCCGTCCGCCGCGGGTCGTGCTCGAGGATCCGCTCCGTCGCCGCGCGGCTGAACTCCCGGCAGAACGCGGCGTAGCGGCGCTCGTCGAACGACGCCAGCTCCTGCCCCGATGGCGCCCCGCCCCCGAGCACGGCCGGCGTCACCATTTCCAGCTCGAACGGGCGGCTCCGCCGCCACTCATTCTCGAGCAGGCGCGCCACCGCCGCTCCGCCCCCCAAAGGCGCCTCGGCCGGGAAACCCGCATGCGCCGCGCAGTAGACGACGCGCTCCAGGCTCACTGCCGCTCCGCCCTCAGCGCCTCATCCTGCATCTGCAGCACCAGCACGTACCACGTCATCAACAGCAGCAAATCGAGCGCGCGAGCCTCCGGCTGGCTTACCTCGACCGTGGCGCCCGCGCTGAACTCGCCCTTCAGATGAATGCGGAACACCTCTCTCCGCTGGTTGTCAACGAGGCTCGCGCTTCGCGACCACAGCCCGGCAAGGCGGAACTCGAACATCCCGCCCGTCGACAGCCGCAGGTGCCCCTGGCTGGCGCTGAAGTTCGGATGGTAGATGGCGCAGTCTTCCTCCTCGCCCTCGCGCCGCGCCGTCACAATCGGCGACATGAAGCCCGTGCGCTTGAACGTCCACGCGCCGGAAGCCGCCTCGCCGCGGGCCAGCGTGCCGAAGGTTTTCAGGAATTCGAGCACGGCTGCCCGCTCCGCGCCCGCCTGCAGCTCGAAGCGGCGCTGCCGCGCGGCGTCCTGCTTCCAAACCAGAGGACCGGCGTGGTGCGGCGTCATGTGCGGCTCCTTTCTCCCGCCCCGCCGGCAGCCGGGCGGTCTACTGCTGCATCATACTGCGCCGGGCGCCGCCTTGCGGCTGATCCATGCGTTCCAGAACAGCAGCGCCGCGCCGCAGGTAATCGAGGCGTCCGCCACGTTGAACGCAGGCCAGTGGTGCGCGCCCCAATAGACGTCCAGAAAATCGGTCACGCTGCCGAACGCCACGCGGTCGAACAGATTCCCGCCGGCGCCGGCCAGAATGCACGCCAGCGCCGCCGGCAGCGTCCAGTGCTCCCGCTGCGAACGGCACGCGTGCCACAGCAGCGCGGCCATCAGCAGTGTCAGCGCGCCCGTCATCGCCGTCAGCACCCAGCCGCCCGGGCCCGCGCCCTGCTCGGCAAACAGGCTGAAGGCCACGCCCGTGTTGCGCGTGTGCACGATCCGGAAGAAGCCGTCGATCACGGGGATCGCTTCCCACTCGGCCACGCGCGTTTCAATCCAGTTCTTGCTGGCACGGTCCAGCGCGGCGATCGCCGCGGCGGCAAGCCAGGGCCAGCGCCGCGCCATGCCTCAGGCCCCCAGGGTCTCGCGCACCGCAGCGGCGCAGACGGGGCAGATAGTGGGAAACGCCGGGTCCGCGCCGATCGCCGTCGAGTACTTCCAGCACCGCTCGCACTTCACGCCGTCGGCGCGCAGCACGGTGGCGCGCAGCGTCTCGCCCTGCCGCAGCTCTGCCTGAGACGTGATGAAAATCCCCGGCAGCTCCGCCCGGTAGCGCTCCAGCAACGGGTACAGATCGCCTCCGGCCTCGAGCACCACCTTCGCCTCCAGCGGCGCGCCGATCAGCTTGGCGTTGCGCGCCTCTTCCAGGCTCTTCAGCACGGTTTCCCGCACCTCCATCAGCCGGTCCCAGTCCGCGCTCAGCCGCTCGTGCTCTTCCGGCAGCCCCGCGGTCAGCTCCTCCGGCAGCGGCGCCAGCGCCAGGTGCACGCTCTCGGGATCGCCCGGCAGCCGCCGCATGTGGCCCCAGGCTTCTTCACAGGTGAAGGCGAGCACCGGCGCAAACAGCCGCACCAGCGCGTGCTGCACGCGGTACAGCGCCGTCTGCGCGCTGCGCCGCGCCTTCGACTTCGGTGCGCACGTGTACAGGCGGTCCTTCAGCACGTCGTAGTAGACGGCGCTCAGGTCGGTGGTCGTGAAGTTGTACACCGCCTGATAAATGCGGTGGAAGGCCAGCTCGTCATACCAGCGCCGGCACTGCTCTGCCAGCGCAGCCGTGCGGTACAGAATCCACCGGTCGATCTCGAGCAGCTCGCCTCCAGGCAGCGCGCCGGCCACGGGGTCGAAATCGTGCAGGTTCCCCAGCGCGTAGCGGAACGTGTTCCGGATCTTGCGGTAGGCTTCCGTCAGGCGCGTGAGGATCAGCTCGGAAACGCGCACGTCCTCCTGGAACGCCACCGAGCTCACCCACAGCCGCAGCACGTCCGCCCCGTAGTTCTTGATAATGTCCTCCGGCGCGATCACGTTGCCCAGCGACTTCGACATCGCGCGCCCTTCGCCGTCGAGCACCCAGCCGTTCGTCGCACACTCGCGGTACGGCGCGCGCCCGCGCAGCCCCACGCCCACCAGCAGCGACGAATGGAACCACCCGCGGTACTGATCGCCGCCCTCCAGATACATATCGCACGGCCACGGCAGCCCGTTGCCCTCGTTGAGCACCGCCAGATGGCTCGCGCCGGAGTCGAACCACACGTCCAGAATGTCGTTCTCCTTCCGGAACCGAGTGCCGCCGCAGGAGCCGCACCGCGCCTCCGGCCCCAGCAGTTCTTCCGCGCTGCGGTCGTACCACGCATCGGCGGTGTGCTGCTCGAACAGATCCACCACGCGGTCCAGCAGCTTCCGGTCCGTCAGCGGCTCATGGCATTCTTCGCAATAAAACACCACGATCGGCACGCCCCACACCCGCTGGCGCGAGATGCACCAGTCGGGCCGCGTCGCGATCATGTTCGCCATCCGCTCCTCGCCCCATTCCGGATGCCACTTCACCTCATGGATGGCATCCAGCGCCTTCTGCCGCAGCCCGTTGCGCTCCATCCCGATGAACCACTGCTCGGTGGCGCGGAAAATGGTCGGCTGATGGCACCTCCAGCAATGCGGGTAGGAGTGCTCGAGTTTCTTTTCCTGAAGCAGCGCGCCGGCTTCGCGCAGAATGCCGTTCACCACCGCGTTGCCCTCCCGGACGGTCTTCCCGATCAGCGCCTCCGGCAGCCGCCCCGGCGCGCCCGTGGCATGGAAAAACCGGCCGCCCGCATCCACGGGGCAGAACGTGGGCAGGCCGTATTTTTGCCCGGTGAGATAGTCCTCCGCGCCGTGCCCCGGCGCCGTGTGCACCGCCCCCGTGCCCTGCTCCAGCGTCACATAGTCGGCCAGCACGCCCGGCGACTCGCGTTCCAGAAAGGGGTGGCGGAACCGCGCCCCTTCCAGCTTCGCCCCGGCAAAGCGCGCCAACTCGCGCGCGCCGGTCCAGCCGCAGTTGTCCGCCGTCGCCTGCGCGAGTTCCGCCGCCACGATGTACACCGCGCCGCCCGTCTCCACCGCCGCATACTCGAACGAAGGGTGATATGCAATGGCGACGTTGGCCGGGATCGTCCACGGCGTCGTCGTCCAGATCAGACCGTACACCTCGCGCCCTGCCAGCGCGGGATCGATCTCCGAAGGATCCGACAGCAGCTTGAACCGCACCCAGATCGAGGGGCTCGAGTGATTTTCGTACTCGACCTCGGCTTCCGCCAGCGCCGTCCTGCAGTGGATGCACCAGTGCACCGGCTTCAGCCCCTTGTACACCGAGCCCCGCGAGAGAAAATCGACGAACGCGCGCGCGATCGTCGCCTCGTACTCCGCGCTCATCGTCAGATACGGCTCTTCCCAGCGGCCGAATACGCCCAGCCTCTGGAACGACTCGCTCTGCAACCGCACGTATTTCTCGGCGTACTTGCGGCACTCGGCGCGAATCTCGGCCACGCTCATGCGCGCTTTCTTCGGCCCCAACTGGCTGTCCACCTTGATCTCGATCGGCAGCCCGTGGCAGTCCCACCCCGGCACGTAGGGCGAATCATAGCCGGTCATCGTCTTCCACTTGACGATGAAATCCTTGAGAATCTTGTTGAACGCGTGCCCCAGATGGATGTTGCCGTTGGCGTACGGCGGCCCGTCGTGCAGCACGTACATCGGGCGGCCGCGGCGCGCTTCTCGAATCCGCGCATAAAGACCCTCCCTGCGCCAGCGCTCCAGCATCTTCGGCTCGTTCGCCGCCAGGTTGGCCTTCATGCTGAAGCCCGTGGAGGGCAGATTGACGGTTTTTTTCAGGTCGAGACTTTCGGTGTCCATGTCGGGAATACCGCGGGTGTGGCTGAAACTACCATCGTACAATGGGGTGCAACGCGGGGCGTCGAGGCCGCGTCCCTCGGAGAGGCATGATCAAGCCCTTTGCGGCTCTGTGTCTGGCGGCATCGCTCCCTGCGGGCGAGCTCCTCACCTTTGACTCCAGCGGCGCCCTGCGCAGCGCCTCCCCCGCCGCCGCGCGCGAAGCGGGCTTCCTGCTGGTCAGCCGCGCCGATTTGCTCGGCGCCGCCTCGGCCGCGGTGCTCGACTCCCGCGGCGCCATCCATCCCGTGCTCTGGGTGAGCGGCGACGACCCCGACGCCGGCGTGGCCGAGGTCTTCGTCGGCTACCAGGCTGCCGCCGGACCGCCGCGCGCCCCGGAAATCGGCAAGACCGTGCGGTGCGGCGCCGCCGCGGGCGCGGTTCGCTACGTGAAGGAATCGGGCGTGTTCGGCTGGATCGCCCGGCTCGAGTTTCCTCCGCACTCGCAGCCCGCCCCGGGCGCGCTGCTCGATGAGCACGGCCGCCTGCTTGGCTGGCACGCCGTCAAAACCGTCGACGGCCAGCAAATGCACTTCGGCATCCCGGTGGCGCGTTTCGATGCGATGCACGCCTCCCTGCGGCTGAGCCTCGCCGATTGGAGTGCGCGCCAGGACCTGCGGGGCGAAGCGGAGTTCCAGCGCGCCCTCGGCCACCTGTGGGCCGAAGACTTCGATGGCGCGCGCTTCTACCTCAACCAGGCCGTGCAGGCGCGCCCTTCGCACGCGCGCGCCTGGCTCCACCTCGGCTTCGTTGAAGGCAAGACCGGCCACACGCGCCGCGGCATCGAATGCTATGAGGCCGCCATCCGCCACGATCCCGGCCTCGCTCCCGCCTGGTACCATCTCGGTTTCGCCCTCGTCATGGCCGGCGAGGCGGACCGCGCCCGCGGCCTCTGCGAAAAGCTCGAAAAGCTCGACGCCGCTCTCGCCGCGCGCCTGCGCACATTCATCGAACTCTCCCATGTCGACATGGTGGAAAAGGAAGCCGGCCGCGGCGGCGGACTCCGCCACAAACACTGAAAAAAGCGGCGGTTCGACAAAGTGGCATTGCATTTGCTATGCTACGAATGTCGAGGAATTTCCACCCCGCCATGGCAGCCAAACCCCCCTTCGCCAAAGGCGCCCAGGTCGAGCACCCCAAGTACGGCGCCGGCCAGGTCGTCGAGTGCAACGATACCTACATCACTATCAAGTTCGACGAGCACGGCGAGAAAAAATTCGTTCTCGAAATCGCGCTGCCTTCGATCCGCAAGATCGACCGCCAGCCGCCGTCGGACAAAAAGCGCGCCGCTCGCAAGAAAGCCGCTGCGCCGGCCGCGGTCGAGTAGCTTCGCCCCCCGGCGCCGGTCTGTTACACTGAACCTTTCCTGCCCATGAAGTTCGGCGTCGTTGTCTTTCCCGGCAGCAATTGCGATCACGACGCCTGGCATGCGGCGGGCCGCGTCGCCGGCCACCAGGCGGAGTTCCTCTGGCACAACGACGACACGGTGCGCGGCGCCGATTGCGTCATCCTCCCCGGGGGCTTCAGTTACGGCGATTATCTGCGTTGCGGCGCCATCGCCAAGTTCTCCCCCGTCATGAACGCCGTCAAGCGCCATGCCCGCTCGGGCGGCCTCGTGCTCGGCATCTGCAACGGATTCCAGATCCTCGCCGAGTGCGGCCTCCTGCCGGGCGCGCTCGTGCGCAACCGCGGCCTGAATTTCATCTGCAAGCCCGTCCGGCTGCGGGTGGAGACGGTGCGCTCTCCGTTCACCTGCGCATACGAAGAAGGGCAGCAGGCAGTGATCCCCATCGCCCACGGCGAAGGCTGTTACGTCGCCGACGAGCGCACCCTCGACGAGCTGGAAGCCGAGGACCGCGTCGCGTTCCGCTATCTGGAAAACCCCAACGGCTCGCTGCGCGACATCGCCGGCATCCTCAGCCGCGAGCGCAACGTGCTCGGCATGATGCCTCACCCGGAACGCGCCGTCGAGCCGCTGCTCGGCTCGGCCGACGGGCTGGGCGTCTTCCATTCCCTGGCCCGCTGTTTCGCGGAGCGCACACGCTAATCCCATGAGCGAAATCACCCCGGAGATCGTCGCGGCGCACTCGATCACGCCGGACGAATACGAGCGGATCGTCTCCATTCTCGGCCGCCGGCCCAACCTCACCGAACTCGGCATCTTCAGCGTGATGTGGAGCGAGCACTGCAGTTACAAGAGCTCCCGCGTCCATCTGAAGAAGCTGCCCACCCGCGGCCGCTACGTGGTCCAGGGGCCTGGCGAGAACGCCGGCATCGTCACGCTCGGCCATGATGCCGAAGGCAACGAGTGGTGCATCGCCTTCAAAATCGAGTCGCACAACCACCCGAGCTTCATCGAGCCCTTCCAGGGCGCCGCCACCGGCGTCGGCGGCATCCTGCGCGACATCTTCACCATGGGCGCGCGTCCCATCGCCGTCATGGACGCGCTCCGCTTCGGCCCGCTCGACGATGAGGCCGCCGGCGCGCGCAACCGGCGTATCCTCGACGGCGTCGTCCACGGCATCGCCCACTACGGCAACTGTTTCGGCGTGCCCACCGTGGGCGGCGAGACGATGTTCGAGCCCAGCTACAACGGCAATCCGCTGGTGAACGTCTTCGCGCTCGGCATCGCCCGCCGCGACAAAATCTTCTACGGGCGCGCTTGCGGCGTGGGCAACCCCGTCATTTACGTGGGCGCCAAAACCGGGCGCGACGGCATCCACGGCGCCACCATGGCCTCCGGCGAGTTCACTGAAGAGAGCAAGCAGAAGCGGCCCAACGTCCAGGTCGGCGACCCCTTCATGGAAAAGCTCCTCCTCGAGGCCTGCCTCGAAGCCATGGAGACCGGCGCCGTGGCCGGCATCCAGGACATGGGCGCCGCCGGCCTCACCTGCTCGACCTGCGAGATGGGCAGCCGCGCCGGCACCGGCATCGAGATCGACCTCATGCACGTGCCGCAGCGCGAGACCGGCATGACGCCTTACGAGATCATGCTCAGCGAAAGCCAGGAGCGCATGCTGCTGGTGGCCCACCACGGGCGCGAGCAGGAAGTGCTCGGCGTCTTCCGCAAATGGGGCCTCGACGCCCGCATCATCGGCCACGTCACCGGCGACGGCATGATGCGTGTGAAAAACCACGGCGAAGTGGTCGCCGAGATTCCTTCCCGGCCGCTCGCCGATGAAGCGCCGCTCTACCAGCGCCCCTTCACCAAACCGCTGCGCGAGGCGCCGCTCGAGGCGCCGCCCCTCGCCTCGCGGGACCTCGCCGCGGACCTGTTCACCCTCGCCGCGGCGCAGGACCTCTGCGACAAGCGCTGGATCTGGGAGCAGTACGACTTCATGGTGCGCACCAACACCGTCCTCGGCCCCGGCGCCGACGCGGCCGTGCTCCGCATCAAAGAGACGGGCACGATGATCGCCATGGCGCTCGACGGCAACGGCCGCTACTGCTATCTCGACCCCCGCCAGGGCGCGCGCCTCCTCGTCGCCGAGTGCGCCCGCAACCTCGCTTGCGTCGGCGCCGAGCCCGTCGGCGCCACCAACAACCTGAACTTCGGCAACCCCGAGCGGCCGGAGATCATGGCCCAGATCGTCGAAGCCATCGAAGGCATGGCCGAGGCCTGCACCGTGTTCGAGACGCCCATCACCGGAGGCAACGTCAGCCTCTACAACGAAACCCTCGGCGAAGCCATCTTCCCCACGCCCGTCATCGGGCTGGTAGGAACCATGCCGCTCCTCGAGCCGCCCGGCATCGGCTTCCGCGCGCCCGGCCGCGCCCTCTACCTGATCGGCGGCATCGGCCAGGCCGACGAAATCCGCATGGGCGGCACGCAATACGCCAAGCAGGTGCTGCGCGCCCTCTGGGGGCTCCCGCCGCAAATCGATTTCGAACTCGAAAAGCGCGTGCAGGCCGCCGTGCGCGAGATGGCCAGGGCGCGCGCCGCCGAGTCGGCCCACGACCTCAGCGACGGGGGGCTGGCCTGGTGCCTCGCCGAGTGTTGTTTCCCCTGCGATTGCGGCGCGCGGGTGGAGCTGGATTCCGAACTCCGCCCCGAACTGCTGCTCTTCCACGAAGGCCCTTCCCGCGTGCTCGTGTCCACCGCGAATCCGGCGCTGGTGGAAGAGATCGCCGCACGCCATGGCGCCCCCGCCCTCCGCATCGGCGAAACGGGCGGCGAGGAGCTGGTGATCGCCAACCGCGGCGCCGAGCTCCTCCGCGCCGCGGTCCGCGATCTGAAGCAGCGCTGGTCGTCAGCGCTCGAACAGTGGCTCCATGCCGGACAGGAGATCCATGCCTGAGAAGCGCGAAAACCCGGCCTGGGACAAGCTCCACGAGGAGTGCGGCATCTTCGCCATCTACGGGCATCCCGAGGCCGCCAAGCTGGCGCACCTCGGCCTGCACGCCCTCCAGCACCGCGGGCAGGAAAGCGCCGGCATCGCCTCCAGCGACGGGTCGATGGTCTATTGCCACAAGGACATGGGCCACGTCACCGACATCTTCACCGCCGAGGTGCTCGAGCGGCTCCCCGGCTCGATGGCCATCGGCCACACCCGCTACTCCACCGCCGGCGACACCGCCCTGCTCAACGCCCAGCCCTTCTCCGTCGCCTGCAGCAAAGGCCGAATCGCCGTGGCCCACAACGGCAATCTCACCAATGCCCCCGAGCTGCGCCAGCAGCTCGAGCGGACCGGCTCCATCTTCCAGGCCACCAGCGACACGGAAGTGATCCTCCATCTGGTGGCGCGCAGCGCCGAGCGCACGCTCTCCGGCGCCCTCCGCGAGGCGTTGCTGCTCATCGACGGCGCCTTCTCGCTCGTCTTTCTCGCCCAGGACCGCATCATCGTGGCCCGCGATCCGCACGGCTTCCGGCCCCTCGCCATCGGCCGCATGAACCTGCGCACCGGCCCTGCCTATGTCTTCGCCAGCGAAACCTGCGCCTTCGACCTGATCGACGCCTCCCACATCGGCGACGTGGAGCCGGGCGAAATGGTGGTTGCCGGCCCCGGCGGCCTCGTGCGCGAGTTCTTCACCGTCCCCCAGCGCCGCGCGCAGTGCGTCTTCGAGCACGTCTACTTCTCGCGCCCCGATTCCATCGTCTTCGGTCGCAGCGTCCAGTATTCGCGCGAGCTCATGGGCCGGCTGCTGGCCGCCGAGAAGCCCGTCGAGGCCGACGTCGTCGTCCCGATCCCGGACTCCGGCGTCGCCGCCGCGCTCGGCTATTCCTCCGCCTCCGGCATCCCCTTCCGCCACGGCCTTATCCGCAATCACTACGTCGGCCGCACGTTCATCGAGCCCTCCCAGGCCATCCGCGATTTCGGCGTGCGGCTCAAGCTCAACCCCGTGCGCGAGATCCTGCGCGGCAAGCGGGTGATTCTCGTCGATGATTCCATCGTCCGCGGCACCACCTCCCAGAAAATCGTCCGCATGGTTCGCAACGCCGGCGCGGTCGAGGTCCACATGCGCATCTCCTGCCCGCCCACCATGTCGCCCTGCTATTACGGCGTCGACACGCCCACCAAACGGGAGCTCATCGCCGCCAACCAGTCCATCGAGGAGATCCGCCAGTTCATCGGCGCCGACACCCTCGCCTATCTGTCTCTGGAAAACCTCATGAAGTCGGTCGAAGACGACGGCCAGTCCTACTGCTACGCCTGCTACACCGGCCGCTACCCCACCGACATCGTGTCCGTCGACAGCCTCCTCGCCTCGCGCGTGCGGAGCTGATTCACCGAGCTGCGCACAATCAGTGGCCGACAGCCTGCCCGCCTCGCGCGTGAGGAGCGGATCACTCCCCCGGCGGCTTCATCCGCCGCCGCCAGTCGAACAGCACCACGCCCGCCGCCACGCTCACGTTCAGGCTTGCGATCTGCCCGGCCATCGGAATGCGCAGCAGAAAGTCGCAGCGTTTGCGCGTCAGCTCGTGCAGCCCCCGGCCCTCGCCGCCGAACACCACCGCCGCCGGGTCCGAGTACTCGGCCTCGTAGTAGGGGACCGGGCCGCGTTCGTCGACGCCGTAGATCCAGAAGCCCGCCTGCTTCATCTGCTCCAGCGCCCGGTTGATGTTGGTGACGCGCACCACCGGCAGCAGCGACAGAGCGCCCGCCGCCGCTTTCGCCGCGGCCTCCGACAGCGGCGCCGCGCGCCGCTCCGGCGCCACCACCGCCGCCGCCCCCGCCGCGTACGCCGTGCGGACGATCGCGCCCAGGTTGTGCGGGTCTTCCACCCCGTCCAGCACCACCAGCAGCCCGGCCCGGGCCAGCACATCGTCCAGGCTCGCCGCCCGCTGCGCCGCCGCAACCGCCACCACGCCCTGATGCGGCGCGTTACGGCTCAGCCGGTCCAGCGCCTCCCGCGGCTCGAACCGCACCGGCACGCCCGACTGCCGGCACAGGTCGATGATCTCCTGCAGCCGCGCCCCGCCCGCCCCGCGCGCGATCGAGACTCTCTCCATCGGGCGGCCCGCGCGCAGAGCCTCCCGAACCGCATGGATGCCCGCCAGGACGGCCATGGCTCTATCCTAACGCCGCGCGCCGGCCGCCGGAATAAAACATTTTTGATCGTTCTTGTTGAATCGGCCCCGCCCCCGGCGCCCCCGTACCATAAAACATTTTCCAACGTTTCTGTTGACGCCGCGCCCGTCTGCGATTACGATGGCGGTAGGCGCGTTTTCTGCTATGGCCACAGCCGCGGCGCAACCTCAGCCTGTGGAGATCCCGGACAAGCTCTACTTCCGCATCGGCGAAGTCAGCCGCCTCACGGGCGTCAAGGCCTCGGTTCTCCGCTTCTGGGAGACCGAGTTCCCCCAGCTTCACCCGAAGAAGTCCGGCACGAACCAGCGGCTCTACCGCAGGAAAGACATCGAGACGGTGCTCGCCATCAAGCACCTGCTTTGGGAAAAGCGCTTCACCATTGAAGGCGCGCGCGCCGCGCTCGTCGAACAGCGCCACGCGCGCCGCCAGGAGCGCGCCGCGCGCCCGTCGACCGAAACGCCCGCCTTGCCCCCGCCCGCCGAGCCTTCGCGCCCGCCCGTCCACCCGCTCCAGCGCCACCTGTTCGCGCCCGACCCCGAACGCGCCGCCGCCATCCTCGACCGCGTCCGCCTCGAGCTGAAAGCCGTCCTCGACCTGCTCTCCTGACCCCCGGCACAGGCGCTCCCGAAGCCCTCCGTTCCCCCGCTCCTGGTCTCTCTCCTTCGCGCTTTTTCCTCATGGTTTCCCCCTTTTTTGCAGGTTTCCCCTCGCGCTTGCAGGTTTCCCCTCGCGCTTGCAGGTTTCCCCTCGCGCTCGCGCGAGGGCCCCAACTGTGCTCCCGCTGTAGTTGCGGTTTCCCCCTTTTGTTTGCAGGTTTCCCCTCGCGCTTGCAGGTTTCCCCTCGCGCTTGCAGGTTTCCCCTCGCGCTCGCGCGAGGGCCCCAACCGTGCTCCCGCTGTGGTTGCGGTTTCCCCCTTTTGTCTGCAGGTTCCCCTCGCGCTTGCGCGAGGGCCCCAACCGTGCTCCCGCTGTGGTTGCGGTTTCCCCCTTTTGTCTGCAGGTTTCCCCTCGCGCTTGCAGGTTTCCCCTCGCGCTCGCGCGAGGGCCTCGTGTT
>Ga0272446_1002655_pt1 | contig 23910 bp, 24 predicted proteins | sample YNPCB0061_FD_194587 | JGI IMG/M metagenome (GOLD analysis project Ga0272446, IMG submission 194587) | Hot spring microbial mat communities from Yellowstone National Park, WY, United States - YNP-CB-006-1 | ecosystem: Environmental > Aquatic > Thermal springs > Hot (42-90C) > Sediment | place... | reverse complement strand
GGGCCCGCCAGCGCGATGGCGATCTCCCGCCACGGCTCCTCGGGGATGCGCTCGAGCCGCGCGAGACCGCCGATCGGCAGCAGGGTGATGTCGGGTGTGGCGATGCCGTAGCGCCGCGCCGCCGCGGCGTGGCCGAGCTCGTGCAGCACGACGCAGGCGAAGACCACCGCGATGAAGGCCATCCCGGCCAGCGCCTCGGCCGCACCGCCCTGGCGGGCGTGCATCGCGCCGATCCAGGCGAGCAGCAGGAGGAAGGTCACGTGGATGCGGATGACGGTGCCGCGCACCGTCGCGATCGGGAAGGACCAGGACATCCACCAAGCCTACTACAGCAGCGCGCCTATGATGCGCCCGCCGGCGAGCGGCCGCGGCGCCCCGGTGGTGCCGGGGAAGGTGATGGGCAGGCCCCGCGCGACGCGCGCGGCCAGCAGCCCGAAGGCCTGGGCTTCCAGCGCATCCCCGTCCCAGCCCGCGACCTCGACCGGGCGCACCGGCTCCTCGAGCGCGCCCTGGAGCGCCCGCATCAGCGCCGGGTTGCGCCGCCCGCCCCCGGCGACCAGCCATTGCAGCGGCGGTTCCGGGAACAGCCGGGCGGCGGCGGCCACGCAGACGGCGCAGAAGGCGCAGAGTGTGGCCGCGCCATCGGCGGCGGAAAGCTCCGCCGCCCCCGCCTCCTTCAGCGCGCGGTCGAAGTCCAGCCGGTCGAGGGATTTCGGCGGCGGCGCCGTCAGATAGGGATGGGCCATGAGCCGCCCGAGCACCGCGCCATCCGCCTGCCCCGCCAGCGCGAGCCGGCCCGAAGCGTCGTAGTCCCTGCCCGTGTGCCTGCGCGCCCAGTCGTCGAGCGGGCCGTTGGCCGGGCCGGTGTCGAAGGCGAGCATCTCGCCCCCGGGGCCGAGCCAGGTGACGTTGGCGACACCGCCGAGATTGAGGATCGCGAGCGGCTTGGGCAGCGGGGCCGCAAGCGCGCGGTGGAAGACCGGCGCGAGCGGCGCCCCCTGGCCGCCGGCGGCGACATCGGCGGAGCGGAAATCATAGGCGACAGTCATGCCCGTGCGGCGGGCGAGCGCGGCGGCATCCCCGACCTGCCAGGTGACTGGGGCGCGGGTGGCGCCCGGCCGCGGCGGGCGATGGAGGATGGTCTGGCCATGGAAGCCGATCAGGTCGGCCTCGAGGCCGAGCGCCTCCACCGCCTCGGCATGGCGGTCGGTCAGGCGGGCGACGGCGTCGCGCAGGTCGGGGTCGTCCGGGCCGAGGGTCTCGGCGCGGTCGAGCAGGCCGCGCAGCCGCCGGCGCAGCGCCGGATCGTAGGGCAGGGTCAGGCGCGGGCCGATCCGTCCGATCGTCTCCCCGTCCGTCTCCAGATAGGCGGCATCCACCCCGTCGAGGGAGGTGCCGCTCATCAGCCCGATGGTTCTCAGCATGCCTCCGACGTGCTAGCCCCGCTGCCCTTCCGGCGAAAGCCCCCGGAGACCCAGGACGGCACGACATGAGCGGCCCCAAGAGCGACTTCCTGCGCATCGCCCGCGAACGCGGCTACGTCCACCAGACCTCGGACGAGGAGGCGCTGGACGCCGCGCTGCGCAAGGGCGGGCTCGTCGCCTATATCGGCTATGACTGCACGGCCGACAGCCTGCATGTCGGCCACCTGCTGCCGACCATGCTCTTGCGCCTGCTCCAGCGCACGGGCGGGCGGCCCATCGCGCTGATCGGCGGCGGCACGACCAAGGTGGGCGACCCCTCGGGCAAGGACGAGGCGCGGCAGCTGCTGAGCGAGGAGGCGATCGAGGCCAACAAGGCCGGGATCCGCCGCACCTTCGAGGCGCTGCTCGACTTCAGGGCCGGGGCCTTGATGCTCGACAACGCGGAATGGCTGGACGAGCTGCGCTACATCCCCTTCCTGCGCGACGTCGGGCGGCACTTTTCGGTCAACCGCATGCTGACCATGGACAGCGTGCGCCTCAGGCTCGAACGCGAGCACCCGCTCTCCTTCCTCGAGTTCAACTACATGCTGCTGCAGGCCTACGACTTCCTCGAGCTCCACCGCCGCCACGGCGCCGTGCTGCAGATGGGGGGCTCCGACCAGTGGGGGAACATCGTCATGGGGGCGGAACTCATCCGCCGCATGGCGGGCGGGCATGCGCACGCGCTCACCACGCCGCTCCTGACCACCGCCTCGGGGGCCAAGATGGGCAAGACGGCGGCGGGCGCCGTGTGGCTCAACCCCGACCGGCTGTCGCCCTACGACTACTGGCAGTTCTGGCGCAACACCGAGGATGCGGATGTCGGCCGCTTCCTCGCCCTCTTCACCGAACTGCCGATGGAGGAGGTCCGCCGGCTCGGAGCCCTGAAGGGGGCCGAGGTGAACGAGGCGAAGAAGGTGCTGGCCACCGAGGCGACCGCGCTGCTGCACGGCCGCGCCGCGGCGGAGGCCGCGGCCGAGACGGCGCGCAAGGCCTTCGAGGAGGGCGTGGCGGCGGAAAGCCTGCCGACGATCGTCTCCGCCCTGCCCGCGCCGTTCCTGGACCTCGTGGTGCAGGCGCGCCTCGCCGCCTCCAAGGGCGAGGCGCGGCGGCTGATCGCGCAGCACGGGCTGCGGCTCAACGATGCCGTCGTCACCGACGCCGCGCTGAGCGTGACGCCTTCCGACCTGCGCGACGGGGTGGCCAAGCTCTCGGCCGGGCGCAAGCGGCACGTGCTGGTGCGGCAGGGGTAGGCCGGCCCCGGCGGGCCGCCCCCTACTCGAACCTGTTGGAGCGCGGGAACCCGTTCGGCGGCGCCTTGCCCGCCCCCGCCCGGTTGCCGAGCCAGGGCCTCAGATCCGTCTCCGTCCGCCTCCGTCCGCCGAGCGTCCAGGTGAGGCCCTCGGCACGGCGGAACACCTTGGCGTCCGAAAGCCCGCCATCGCGGTAGGCCTGCAGCTGCACCCCGCGCCCGCGCGTCATCTCCGGCACTTGCTCGAGCGGGAAGACCAGCAGCTTCCGGTTCTCCCCGATCACGGCGACGGCATCGCCCTCGGCCGGCGTGCAGACCACCGCCTCGACCGGCGGATCGAGGTTCAGCACCTGCTTGCCGGTGCGCTTCTCGGCCAGCAGGTCCTCCCCCCTCACCACGAAGCCCTTGCCGTCCGAGGCGGCGAGCAGGTAGCGCCGCCCCTCCTCATGGACGAACATGGCGATGACCGCGTCCTCGTTGGTCAGGTCCACCATCAGGCGCACCGGCTGCCCATCCCCGCGCCCGCGCGGGATCGCCTCGGCCTTGAGCGTGTAGGCGCGGCCGTTGGTGGCGAAGAGCACGATTCGGTCGGTCGTCTGCGCGTGCAGCGCGGCGAGCAGGCCGTCGCCCTCCTTGAAGCGCATCTCGCCATCGAGCGGGATGTGCCCCTTCTGCGCGCGGATCCAGCCCTTCTCGGAAAGGATGACGGTGATCGGCTCGCGCTCGATGAAAGCGGTCTCGTCCACCGGCAGGGCGGGCGGCACGCGGCCCGTCTCGGTGCGCCGCCGGCCGAGCGGCCCGTCGCCGAAGGCCGCGCGCGTGGTCGCGATCTCCTCGGCGATCGCGTCCCAGCGCTTCGCCTCCGACTTCATCAGGCCATTGAGCCGCTTCTGTTCCGCGCTGAGCCTCTTGTGCTCGCGGCGGATCTCCATCTCCTCGAGCCGGCGGAGCGAGCGCAGGCGCATGTTGAGGATGCTCTCCGCCTGCAGTTCGGTCAGCGAGAAGCGTGCCATCAGCACCGGCTTCGGCTCGTCCTCCTCGCGGATGATGCGGATCACCTCATCGAGGTTCAGATAGGCGACGAGGTAGCCGTCCAGCACCTCCAGCCGCCGGGCGATGGCGGCGAGGCGATGCTCGGTGCGCCGGACCAGAACGGCATGGCGGTGGCCGAGCCAGGCGCGCAGCACCCCCCGCAGGCCCATCACGCGCGGCGTGCGGTCCGCGTCCAGCACGTTCATGTTGAGCGGGAAGCGCGATTCGAGCGCGGTGGCGCGGAACAGCGTCTCCATCAGCACGGCGGGTTCGACGGTGCGGGAGCGCGGCTCGAGCACGAGGCGCACCGTGTCGGTGCTCTCGTCGCGCACATCGGCGAGCAGCGGCAGCTTCTTCTCCTCGAGCAGGGCCGCGATCTGCTCGATCAGCTTGGCCTTCTGCACCTGGTAGGGGATCTCGGTGACCACGATCTGCCAGGTGCCGTTCTTCAGGCGCTCCGTCTCCCAGCGGGCGCGCAGGCGGAAGCCGCCGCGGCCGGTCTCGTAGGCCTCGCGGATGGCGGATTCGGGTTCGACCAGCACGCCGCCCGTCGGGAAGTCGGGGCCGCGGATGTGCTGCATCAGATCCGCCTGCGGGTCCCTGATGAGCGCGAGCGCGGCGTCGCAGATCTCCCGCACATTGTGCGGCGGGATCGAGGTCGCCATGCCGACCGCGATGCCAGCCGCGCCGTTCGCCAGCAGGTTCGGGAAGGCGGCGGGCAGGACGATGGGTTCGCGTTCCTCGCCGTCGTAGGTGGGGCGGAAGTCGACGGCGTTCTCCTCGATGCCGTCCAGCATCGCCTGCGCGACCGCCGTCAGGCGGGCTTCCGTGTAGCGCATGGCGGCGGCGTTATCGCCGTCGATGTTGCCGAAATTGCCCTGCCCTTCCACCAGCGGGTAGCGGGCGGCGAAGTCCTGGGCCTGGCGGACCAGCGCCTCGTAGATGCTGGCATCGCCATGCGGGTGGTACTTGCCCATCACGTCGCCGACGATGCGGGCGCATTTCTTGAACCCCGCCTCCGGGTCGAGGCGGAGCTGGTGCATCGCCCAGAGCAGGCGGCGATGGACCGGCTTCAGCCCGTCGCGCACATCGGGCAGCGAGCGCGCGGTGATGGTGGAGAGCGCATAGGCGAGGTAGCGCTCGGAGAGCGCGTCGGCGAGGCGGGTCTCGCGCGTCGCGCCGCCTTCGGGCAGGTCCTTGATGTCGTCGGGCATGGGATTCGCGCTTCGTTCTCGGGCGGCGGCGGGCTTACACGGAAGCGGCCAGCGCCGCCACCCGCTCGGCGAGGCGGTGCCGCGCCTCGGGCAGCGGCCGGTGCCGGCTGCCGAAGGCATCGCGGGCGAGGAAATGGCCGGTCAGGCGCAGCCCCGCCCACCAGGCGGCGGGATCGCCGGGGCTCTCGCCCTCCCTGAGGAAGGCGGGAAGGGGCAGGAGGCGGTCGAGATAGGGTGCGGCCGCCCCCGCACTGACCGCCCGCCCGCTGCGCGGCGAGACATGGGTCAGCCCCTCCGTCGCGCCGGTCGCCGCACAGGCCGAGAGGTCGAGCCCGTAGCCGAGTTCGGCGAGGACCAGCGCCTCCCAGCGGATGTAGTCGGCGATCACGCCTTCCGCCCCGCCCGCGAGGTGGCCGATCAGCGAGACCAGGGCGCGGAAGGCGCGCGGATGGGGTTCGCGCTCGGGCAGCGCCTCGGCCGCGATGGCGCAGGCCGAGGAGAGCAACGCGAGCGCCAGCGGCTCCTCCATCGCCAGCGCCGCCGCCGGGTGCACCATCTCCCCGCTGAGCGCGCCGAGCTGCTCGGGCAGCCGGGCGGTCCAGCGCGCCTCGATCAGGTTGCCCGGCAGCCACAGCCCCGACTGGGCGCGCGAGGCGCCGCCCTTGGCGAGGCCGGCGTGCCGGCCATGCGCCTCGGTCATCAGCGTGACGACGGCCCCGCCCTCGCCATGGGGGCGGACATCGAGCACGACGGCCGGGGCCTGCCATTCCATGCGGCGCATATGGCGCAGGCGCCGCCGGCGCGCCAGCGCGCCTTCACCGCTTCTTCAGCCCGCGCGGCGATCCTCCCGCCCGCTGACCGAGGAGACGCCCGGCCGATGCTCGCCCGCTACCCCATCGCCATCCGCATCCACTTCATCACCGCGATCGCCCTTGCCGGGCTGCTGGCAGTGGCCGCCATCGGCGCTGCCTCGCGCGCCCGCTCGCTCGAGGAGGAGCGCATCGCCCTCCTGCGGTCGGTGGTGGACAGCGCCATCGCCATCGCCGCGGCCGAGCACGCCCGCGCCCGCGACGGCCAGGGCACGATGGAGGAGGCGAAGGCCCGCGCCGCCGCGGCGCTGTCGGCCATCCGCTACCGCGGCCAGGAATATGTCTGGGTCAACGACATGACGCCGCGCATGGTCATGCATCCGTTCCGGCCCGACCTCAACGGGCAGGACCTGTCCGGCTTCGCCGACCCCACCGGATTCCGTCTCTTCAACGCCTTCGTCGCCACCGTCCGGGCGCGGCCCGAAGGGGGCGTGGTCGGCTATCTCTGGCCGCGCCCCGGGGCGAGCGAGCCGATCGAGAAACTCTCCTTCGTCCGCGCCTTCGAGCCCTGGGGCTGGGTGGTGGGCACCGGCGTCTATGTGGACGACCTGCGCGCCGCGCAGCGCGCGGTCTGGATCTCCTCCCTGCTCAAGGCGCTGGCCGCGGGGCTGCTGGTGGCGGGCCTCGCCACCCTGCTCGCCCGCGGCATCGCCCGTCCGCTCGCCGCCGTGACCCGCAGCACCACCGCCCTTGCCGGCGGCGATCTCGACGCCCCGGTCGCGGGGGCGGGCCGCCCTGACGAGATCGGCCGCCTCGCCGCCGCGCTCGAAACCTTCCGCCGCCAGGGCCTGGAGCGGCGCGCGCTCGAGGCCGCGGCCGAGGCGCAGCGCGCCGCCCAGGCCCGCCGCTTCGCCGCCACCGAGGCGCATGTCCAGGAGTTCGGCGCCTCGGCGAGCGGGGCCATGGCCGATGTGGTGGACAGTGCGGCCCGCATGCGCGAGGTCGCCGCCGCCATGGCCGCGACCGCCGAACGCATCCGCGCCCGCGCGCGCGAGACGGGGGCCGAGGCCGAGGGGGCGGCGCGCAACCTCTCCGCGGTTGCCGCCGCCACCGAGGAACTCGCCGCCTCCACCGCCGAGATCGCGCGCCAGGTGACCGAGGCGACCGAGGCCGTGGACAGCGCCGTGCGCGAGGCGCGGCAGAGCGACGCGCTCGTCGCCGGCCTCGCCGGCCAGGCCGAGGAGATCGGCGGCGTCGTCCGCCTGATCGAGGACATCGCCGGGCGGACCAACCTGCTCGCGCTCAACGCCACCATCGAGGCCGCCCGCGCAGGCGAGGCCGGCAAGGGCTTCGCCGTGGTGGCGAGCGAGGTGAAGGCGCTCGCCGCCCAGACCGCCAAGGCGACCGGAGAGATCGGCAGCCGCATCGCCGCGGTGCAGGAGGCGACGCGCCAGGCCTGCGAGGGGATCGCGCGCATCAGCCAGACGGTCGCCCGCGTCGAGGCGATCGCCGCCTCGGTGGCCGGCGCGGTGGAGGAACAGGGCAAGGCGACGAAGGAAATCGCCTCCGCCGCCCAGATCGTCTCCTCCGCCACCGAGGCGGCCAGCGGCGCGATGGCCGAGTTCGCCCGCGTCGCCGACGAGGCGACCGCGCTCGGCCAGGACGTGCTCGCCGCGGCCGAGCGTTCGGGGCGGGAGGCCGAGGCGCTGCGCAGCGAACTCGACGCCTTCCTCGCCGCCATGCGCGAGGCCGAGGACCGCCGCGCCTTCGAGCGCGTGCCGGGCGGCGGCCTGAGGGTCGAGGTCACGCTCGCCGATGGGCGCGGCGCCGTCGGCCGGCTGATCGACCTCTCCATGGGCGGCGCGGCGCTCGAGGTCGCGCTCGACGCCCCGACCGGCATGGCGCTCACCCTGCGCTTTGCCGGCGAGGCCGAGCCCTGCGCGGGGCGCATCGTGCGCAGCGGCGAGGGGCGCCTCGCCTGCGCGCTGCGCCAGGATCCGGCGACGCGCGCGGCGGTCGGGCGGGTGGTCGCCGCGCTGGGCGCGAAGCGGGCGGCCTGAGCCGCGGGGCGCGACGCGGGAGAGCCGTCAGCCGACGTCCTCGAGGCCGATCGCGCGCAGGCGCGCCCGCTCCTCGTCCCAGCCCTCGCGCTCCTTGACGTTCAGGAACAGGTGCACCGGGCGTTCGAGCAGCCGCGCCAGTTCCATCCGCGCGCTCTGGCCGATCGCGCGGATGCGGCTCCCCTTCCCCCCGATCAGGATCGCCTTCTGCGTGCGGCGCGAGACGTAGATGGTGCAGTCCACCCGCACCGAGCCGTCCGGGTTCTCGGTCCATTGCTCGGTCTCGACCGAGGCGTGGTGCGGCACCTCCTGGTGCGTCTGGCGCAGGATCTGCTCGCGCACGATCTCGGCCGCCAGCATGCGGTTGGGCAGGTCGGTCAGCTCGTCCTCGGGGAAGAGGTAGGGCCCCTCCGGCATCGCCGCGGCCAGCCGCTCGCGCAGGCGGTCGAGCCCGTCCCCCGTCTCGGCCGAGATCATGAAGGTCTCGGCGAAAGGCAGGAGGGCGTTCAGCTCGGCGGCGAGCGGCAAGAGCCGCGGCGGCGCGACGAGATCGGTCTTGTTGAGCGCGAGCCAGACCGGCGCGCGGGAGCCGGCGAGCCCCGCGATGATGCGGCGCACCGCCTCGGTCAGCCCGGCGCGGGCGTCCACCACGAGCAGCGTGAGGTCGGCATCCTGCGCCCCGCCCCAGGCGGCCGCGACCATGGCGCGGTCGAGCCGCCGCCGCGGGGTGAAGATGCCGGGCGTGTCCACGAGGATGATCTGCGCCCCGCCATGCATCACCACCGCGCGGATGCGGAAGCGCGTCGTCTGCGGCTTGGGCGAGACGATCGTCACCTTGGTCCCGGCGAGCTGGTTGACCAGGGTGGACTTGCCGGCATTCGGGGCGCCGACGATCGCCACCAGGCCGCAGCGCGTCGTCCCGCTCATGGCTGAAGCCCCGCGAGCCAGGCTTCCGCCGCCGCCTGTTCGGCCGCCCGCTTGGTCTCGCCCGCGCCCTCCGCCTCCCGCCCCGCCGCGCTGACGGCGACGACGAAGAACGGCGCGTGGGAGGGGCCGGTGGCCGAGACGAGGCGGTATTCCGGCAGGCCGAGGCCGCGGCCGAGCGTGTATTCCTGCAGCCGGTTCTTGGCCGAGACCGGCGGCGTCGCATCCGCCCCGATCAGCCCCGCCCAGTGCCGGCGCACCACCGCCCGCGCCGCCGCGAGCCCGCCGTCGCGAAAGACCGCGCCGAGCAGCGCCTCCACCGCATCGGCCATCACGGTCTGCCGCGCGCGCAGCCCGGCGCGCTCCTCCCCCGGCGGGATGCGGATCGCCTCGGCGAGGCCCATCGCCTCCCCCACCCGGGCCAGCGCCTCCGCCGCGACGAGGGAGGAGAGGCGGCGCGTCAGGCTGCCCTCGCGCTCCTCCGGGAAGCGCTCGATCAGCCATTCCGCCATGACGAGGCCGAGCACCCGGTCGCCCAGGAACTCGAGCCGCTCGTTGGAGTCGAGCTGCCCGCCCCGGGCGTCGGCCGCGCTGCGGTGGGTCAGGGCCTGGGCGAGCAGCGCCGGATCGGCGAAGACATGGCCCAGACGCTCCTCGATCCCGGTCATCGGACGGCGGAGAAAAGGCGGCTCCAGCGGATCGCGAAGGGCCAGGCCCAGACCTCCCACCACCGGGCCGAATCATCGACCGAGAAGAAGATGAACTCGGCGCGACCGACGAGGTTCTCGACCGGGATGAAGCCGACCGCGTTCATCGCCCGGCTGTCGAGGCTGTTGTCGCGGTTGTCGCCCATGGCGAAGACATGGCCTTCGGGGACACGGAACTCCGGGGTGTTGTCGAAGGGGCCGTCGTCGGTCGCCTCGAGGATCTGGTGCGAGATGCCGGGCCGCCCCCCCTCCCCCGGCAGGGTCTCGAGGAAGCGGCGCACCGTCATGCGCGGGCCGTCCCCTTCCACCGTGTAGGGGCCGAGGCTTTCGCGCCGGACCGGCTGGCCGTTGATGTGCAGCAGGCCGCCGCGGACCTGGATGCGGTCCCCGGGCAGGCCGATGATGCGCTTGATGTAGTCGGTCGTGCCGTCCCGCGGCAGCTTGAAGACCGCGACATCGCCGCGCCGCGGCAGGGAGCCGAAGATGCGCCCCTCGAACAGGTTCGGGCTGAAGGGCAGCGAATGCCGCGAATAGCCGTAGGAATACTTGGAGACGAACAGGTAGTCGCCCACCAGAAGCGTCGGGATCATCGAGCCCGAGGGGATATTGAATGGCTCGAAGGCGACGGTGCGGATGCCGATCGCGATCAGCGCGGCATAGAGGATGGTCTTGACGCTCTCCAGCCAGCCGCCGGATTTCTTCTTCGCCATGGTGGTGTACGACGGCCTGGTCATGGGGTTCCGCGCCGGCCGGATGGCGCGGGCGCGACAGGGAAACCAGCGGGCGGGCGCGCTGTCAAGGAAGCGGGACGGCGGTGATCACCACCATCGCCTGGGCATAGGGGAACTCGTCCGTCATGGTCAGCGCCACCTCCGCGCGGTGCCCGGGCGGGGTGATGGCCGCAAGGCGCGCCGCCGCACCGCCGGTCAGGCAGAGCGTCGGCTGGCCGGAGGGCAGGTTCACCACCCCGAGGTCGCGCCAGAACACGCCGGCCCGGAAGCCGGTGCCGAGGGCCTTGGACGCCGCCTCCTTGGCCGCGAAGCGCTTGGCATAGGTGGCCGCGCGGATGCGCTCGGCCCGCCGTTCCGCCTTGGCGCGCTCGAGGGGGGTGAAGACGCGGTCGAGGAAGCGGTCCCCGTGGCGCGCGATGGTCCGCTCGATCCGCCGGATGTCGAGCACGTCCGAACCGATGCCGATGATCATCCCCGCGCCCGCTCCACCTGGGTCACGCCGGGGCAGGCCCTGAGCGCGGCGAGGATGGCGGCGAGATGGGCGGTGTCGCGCACCTCCACATCCACCAGCACCTCGCACCACTCCCCGGCGCGGTTGACGATGCGCAGGCTGTTCACCGCCCCCTCCTGCCGGGCGATCGCCGTGGTCAGGCCGGCGAGCGCGCCCGGGGTGTTCTCGGCGGTCAGTTCGATCCGCCCGACATGGCCGCCCTTCGCCGCGCTGTCGTATTCCCAGTCCACGTCGATGAAGCGCTCGGGCGTCGCGGCGAAGGCCTCGAGCCCGTGGCAGTCGTGCCTGTGGATGGTCACACCCCGCCCGGTGGTCACGATGCCGACGATGCGGTCCCCCGGCAGGGGGTGGCAGCAGCCGGCGAAATGGACGGCCATGCCCGCGACGAGGCCGGTGACGCCCATCGCCGCCTCCCGACGCGCCGATGGCGGGCGTTCGGCCTTGCCCGGCGTGAGTGTCGGGCCGGCACCGAGGCGCCCGCGCGGGCGCGCAAGCGGCATCTGGTCGATGCTGCGCATGGGCGTGCGCAGTTCCGGCACCGCCGCGGTCAGGACGTCGCGCGCGGAGAGGTTGCCCGCGCCCACGGCCATGCAGAGCGTATCGAAGTCCGGCTGCTTCAGCGCCTTGACGGCGGGCTCGGCGATGCGGTCGGAGAAGTCGAGCCCGGCGGCGCGGAAGGCCTTGGCGATCGCGGCGCGGCCTTCCTCCTTCTGCTCCGCGCGCTGGCGGGCATGGACGAAGCGGCGGATGCGCGCGCGCGCCTTGCCGGTGACGACGAAGCGCTCCCAGGCCGGGTTCGGCGTGCCGCCGCGGGCGGTGATGATCTCGACCTGGTCGCCGTTCTCGAGCACGTGGCGCAGCGGCACGATCTTGCCGTTCACCTTGGCGCCCACCGTGCTGTCGCCCACCTGGGAATGGACCTGGTAGGCGAAGTCCACCGGCGTGGCGCCACGCGGCAGTTCGATCAGGTCGCCCTTCGGCGTGAAGCAGAAGACCTGATCGCGATGCAGTTCGAGCTTGGTGTGCTCGAGGAACTCCTGCGGCTCGGCCGCGGATTCCAGGATCTCGAGCAGGTCGCGCACCCAGGGGTAGCGCTTGCGGTCGCGCGCCGCCTCCTCCCCCTGCTTGTACACCCAGTGGGCGGCGACGCCGAACTCCGCCACCTCGTGCATCTCGCGCGTGCGGATCTGCACCTCGATCTTGGCGTTGCGGCGGGAAGGCACGGTCACGCCGGTGTGCAGCGACTGGTAGGCGTTCGACTTCGGCGTCGAGATGTAGTCCTTGAAGCGGCCGGGCACGACGCGATAGGCGGAGTGGATGGCGCCGAGCGCGGCGTAGCAGTCGGCCTTGTCCCTGACGATGACGCGGAAGGCCATGATGTCCGAGAGCTGCTCGAACGCCACGTTCTTGCGCTGCATCTTGAGCCAGATGGAATAGGGGGACTTCTCGCGCCCCTGCACCTCGAGCACCTCGACCCCCGCCTCGGCGAGGACGCGCCGGAGGTCCTGCTCGATCTCCTCGATCAGGTCCGCCCCCTGGCCGCGCAGATAGGTCAGGCGCGCGGCGATGGTCTGCCACGCATCCGGGTTCATCTCCCGGAAAGCCAGGGTCTCGAGCTCGGTCTTGAGCGCGTCCATGCCGATCCGCTCGGCAAGCGGGGCGTAGATTTCCAGCGTCTCGCGCGCGGTCTTGCGGCGCTTCTCGGGATCCGCCTTGGCGCCGAGGGTGCGCATGTTGTGCAGCCGGTCGGCGAGCTTGACGAGCAGGACGCGGATGTCCTCGCTCATCGCCAGGACCAGCTTGCGGAAGTTCTCCGCCTGCTTGGTCCGCTCCGACTGCAGTTCCAGCCGCGTCAGCTTGGTGACGCCATCGACCAGGCGGGCGATTTCGCGGCCGAAGCGCTTCTCGATCTCGGCGAGCGTGACGCCGGTGTCCTCGACCGTGTCATGCAGGAGGGCGGTGGCGATGGTCGCGGCGTCCAGCCGGTAGCCGGCCAGGATCTCCGCCACCGCGACGGGATGGACGATGTAGGGTTGGCCGTCCTCGCGCCGCTGCGGCGCATGGGCCTCGGCGGCAAGGGCGTAGGCGCCCTCGATCAGCCGGAGGTCGGCGCGGGGGTCGTAGGCCGCGACCTTGCGGGCCAGTTCGGCGGCCTGATCGGCCACGAGGTCGCCGCTCAGCCCCTCCGGCGCCCAGGCCGGGCCGTCAGGTCGGGTGCCGCCGGCGCCCTGGCCCATGCCGGCGCGGCCTCAGCGCTTGCCGCCCAATTCCGCGGCGATCGCCGCCTCGATGTCCTCGGGGGAGAGATTCTCGCCGGCGGCCTCGGGCAGGGTTTCCTCCTGCGCCTCCATGATGCCGAAGATGTTCTCGTCGGTGGCGATGATGTCCACCACCTCCTCCTCGGCCGGCTCGGGCTCGGGCGCACGGCTCAGGGACTTGATCAGGTCCTGTTCGAGCGCGGCGAGGTCGATCTTCGCCTCGGCGATCTCGCGCAGCGCCACGACCGGGTTCTTGTCGTTGTCGCGCTCGACCTCGATCGCCGCGCCCCGGCTGATGTTGCGCGCCCGCTGGGCGGCAAGCAGCACGAGCTCGAAACGGTTGGGCACCTTCTCGATGCAGTCTTCGACGGTGACGCGCGCCATGGCGGCTCCAAACACATTGGGGGCGCGCGGAGGAGCCCTCCGGGCGCCCGGAAAACCGGAGAACCCTCCACATAGCCATCCCCCCGCCCGATCGCAAGGCGGGGGCCGGGCTTCAGCCCGGCAGGCGGCGAATCTCCTGGGCCGGAAGTGCCGCGATCAGCGCCGCCACCCCCTCCCCCGTCGCCGGATGCCGCCAGCCGGGCGCGACCTCGGCCAGCGGCCGCAGCACGAAGGCGCGCAGATGCGCCCGCGGATGCGGCAGCACCGGCGGCCCCGCCTGCACCCGCCCGCCGAGGTCGACAAGGTCGAGATCGAGCACCCGCGGCGCGTTCGGATAGGGCCGCGCCCGGCCGGCCGCGTCCTCGATCCGGTGCAGCGCGGCGAGCAGCGCCTCCGGGCTCACCTCCCCCATCAGCCGCACGACACCGTTCACATAGGGCGGAGAGGCCGGATCGGGCGGGATCGGCGCCGATTCCCACCAGGAGGAGACGGCGAGGAGGCGCATCCCCGGCAGGCGGGCCAGTTGCCCGACCGCCCATTCGCAGGTCTGGCGCGGGGTCGCACCGTCGGCGCGCGGCAGGTTCGCCCCCAGCGCGACCAGAGCCGCCTCACCGCCCATGACAGGCCGGGACGAAGCGTGTAGCGGGAGAGGCGCCGGGCAAGGGCTGCGACGGCGAGGAGAGGGACGGCATGCGCGGTGGCGTTGGCGTGGAACGGGTCGGGGTGTTCGTGGACGGGGCGAACCTCTACCACACCTCCCGCGCCCTCGGCTTCGAGATCGATTTCGCCGCGATGCTCGACTATTTCCGGCGCGGCACCTACCTCCTGCGGGCCTTCTACTACACCGCGCTCGTCGAGACGGAGGAGTATTCCCCCCTCCGCCCGCTCACCGACTGGCTCGCCTACAATGGCTGGCAGGTGGTGACCAAACCCGCGAGGCAGCAGGCCGACCCGGCCGGCCGGTTGCGCATGAAGGGCAACATGGATGTCGAGCTGACGGTGGACATGCTCGAACTCGCCCCGCATCTCGACCATGTCGTGCTCGTCTCGGGGGATGGGGATTTCCGCCGCCTGGTGGAGGCGGTGCAGCGCAAGGGCGTGCGCGTGACCGTCGTCTCCTCGGTGCGCGCGCAGCCGCCGATGATCGCCGACGAGCTGCGCCGCCAGGCCGATGCCTTCCTCGACCTCGCCGAGATCGCGCCCGGCATCACCCGCCGCCAGGTCGAACCGCGCGCCCGCCCCCCCGCCGCCGCGGCGCCCGCCGCGGAGCGGCGCCGCGCCACCCCCGCCGACCCCTACGCCGACAGCGCCCCGGAGCCCGAGGCATGAGCGGGGCGCCAGGGCGGGACTGCCCGCTCTGCCCGCGCCTCGTCGCCTATCGGGAGGCGAACCGCGCCGCCCATCCCGGCTGGCACAACGCGCCCGTCCCCTCCTGGGGCCCGCGCGACGCGCCGCTGCTCGTCCTCGGCCTCGCGCCGGGCCTGCGCGGGGCCAACCGCACCGGCCGCCCCTTCACCGGCGATTATGCCGGGCGCCTCCTCTACGGGACGCTGCTCAAGTTCGGCCAGGCGAGGGGTGAGTTCCTCGAGGCGCCGGATGACGGGCTGGAGCTGACCGGCTGCCGCATCGCCAATGCGGTGCGCTGCGTCCCCCCCGCGAACCTGCCCACGCCGGCCGAGATCCGCGCCTGCAACGGCTTCCTCAGGGCCGAACTCGCGGCCATGCCGCGGCTGCGCGCCGTTCTCGCCCTCGGCGTGGTGGCGCACAACGCGCTGCTCAGCGCCAAGGGCATCCCGGCCCGCCGCTTCCCCTTCGCCCATGGCGCGATCCATGCGCTGCCGGACGGGCTGTGGCTCGCCGATTCCTATCATGTCAGCCGCTACAACACCTCGACGCGGCGCCTGACGCCCGAGATGTTCGAGCAGGCGGTGGCCGCGCTGCTCGCGCGCCTGTCAGGCTGACGGGGCGGCGAGCGCGGCCTCGATCGCCCGCGTCATCTCGATTCCGTCCGGCGCGACGCGGGTCGGAAAGCCGCGCACCGTGCGCCCGTCGCGCGCCACCAGATACTTGTGGAAGTTCCAGCGCGGCTCGCCCCCCGCCCGCGCCGCCGCCCAGCGGAAGAAGGGGTGCGCCTCGGGCCCGCGCACCCGGCTGATGGCGGCCATGGGGAAGTCGATGCCGAACTGCGCGTCGCAGAACGCGCGCACCTCGCGGTTCGACCCCGCCTCCTGGTTGAAGTCGTTGGAAGGGACGCCGAGCACGACGAGGCCGCGCTCCCGGTAGCGCTCGTGAAGCCGCTGCAGCGCCGCGTATTGCGGCGTGAACCCGCAGAAGGAGGCGGTGTTGACCACGAGCAGCACGCGCCCCCGCCAGGCGGCGAGGTCATGCTCGCCCCCTTCGAGGGCGGGGAAGCGGAAGGACCAAGCATCGGGTTCGGGAGCGGCGGCCATCAGCATCGGCGCGACCAGGACGGCACGGCGCGCGACATCAGCCATAGCGTTCCTCCTGCCAGGGATCGCCGCGGTTGTGGTAGCCGCGCACCTCCCAGAAGCCGGGCCGGTCCTCGGCGAGCAGTTCGACGCGGGTGACCCATTTCGGGCTCTTCCAGAAATAGAGGTGCGGCAGCACCAGCCTGACCGGCCCGCCATGCTGGCGCGTCAGCGGCGCGCCCTCCCAGGCATGGGCGAACATCACCCGCGGGGCGGCGAAATCCGCGAGCGCGAGGTTCGTCGTGTAGCCGTCGTAGCAGGTGAGGGAGACGAAACGCGCCTCCGGCTTCGGGCGCGCCAGCGCCAGGAGGTCGGCCACCGTCACGCCCGTGAAGCGGTTGTCGTAGCGGCTCCACTGCGTCACGCAGTGGATGTCCACCACCATCTCGGACTGCGGCAGGGCCATGAAGCCCTCCCAGTCGAGGGCGAGGCGGTTCTCGACCAGGCCTTCCACGCGCAGGCGGAACCTCTCCCGCGGCACATCGGGCTGCACCCCGAGGTCGAGCACCGGCCAGTCGCGCACCAGGGTCTGGCCGGGCGGCAGGCGCTCGCGCGCCGGGTCGGCGGTGGCGCCGGTGATGAGTCGGCCCTCCTCCGCCCAGCGCTGCTTGGTGCGGATCAGCTTCTCGCGCACCGCACCGGTGGTCGGGATGTCGTCCTCGTCCATCGCCCTCTCCTCACGGCCATAGGTGCGGCGCGCGGGGGCGGATGCAAGGGCTGCCGGAGGGCGCGGGACGTGCCACATCAGGCCCATGCCGCCCGACGGACCCCGCTCCGCCCTCGCCGCCTTCCGCGCCCGCCTCGCCGCCGCGAACAGCGCGACGCGCTGCCTCGAGGCCTGGTGCGCGGAGCGCGGCCTCGGCGCGGGGCCGGTGCTGATCCGCCGCCGGCAGCCCCTGCCCGACCCGCCGGATCTCGCCGCCCTGCTCGGCCCCGCCGAGACGGTCCGTCACCGCTCGGTCACGCTGCTGAGCGGTGCCCTCGCGCTCGCCGATTGCGACCTGTGGTGGGTCGAATCCCGCCTGCCGCCGGCGATGGCCGCAAGCCTCGCGGCGACCGAGCAGCCCTTCGGCCTCGTCGTCGCCCCGCTCGCGCCGCGGCGGCGGCTGCTGCGCGAGGGGCCGGCCCCGGCCCCGCATGCCTGGGAGGTAGAGGCGCTGATCGAGGCCGGGCAGGCTCCCATCGCGGCGGTGCGCGAACGCTTCCGGGCGGTTCTTTTCGGCGACGCTTGACATCGGACCATCGTCGGGGTCCCACCTCAGCCCAAGGAATGAGCCGCAGCTGCGCCTGATCCTCGCCCTTCTCCTGCTGCCCCTGGCCGCCGCCGAGACCCGCGCCGCCCGCTTCCGCCCCCAGCGCGGCCTGGTCCGGATCAGCAGCGACCTCGACCGCGACGGACGGGATGAGGTGCTGCCGCCGGGTGGGAGCGGCTGGCGCGGCTTCGATGCCACTGCGCGGGTGGTGTTCGAACAGGGCGCCGAGGGCGCCATCACCTGCCGGGAGGAGCCGCTGCCCCGCCGCCGGTGAGGCGCGCGCGCGGCTATTCGCGCCCCTTGTCGCGCATCAGCCGCGCCTTGTCGCGCTGCCAGTCGCGCTCGGCGATGGCGGCGCGCTTGTCGTGCTTCTTCTTCCCTTCCGCGAGGCCGAGCAGCACCTTCGCCCGCCCGCGCTCGTTGAAGTGGATGTCGAGGGGGACGAGTGTTGCCCCCTCGCGCGTGATGGCGCCGGTCAGCGCCTGCACCTGCCGCCGGTGGAGCAGCAGCTTGCGCGGCCGGCGCGGCTCGAACTTCGCCATGAAGGAGCCGGCCTGCCATTCGGGAATGTAGGCGTTGAACAGCCACATCTCCCCGTCGCGCTCGCCGGCCCAGGCCTCGGAGAGGGTGGCGCGGCCGGCGCGCAGGCTCTTCACCTCGGGGCCGAGCAGGGCGATGCCGGCCTCGATCGTCTCGCCGATCTTGTAGTCGAAGCGGGCCTTGCGGTTCTGCGCGGCGATGCCGTGCGCGATCAGGCCCTTTCTCCTCGGCTCGGCCATGGCTTTCTGCGCCCCCGGCTGCGGGGGCCAGGGCTCCTCCTCAGTTCAGCAGCCCGACCGAGACCATCGCCTCGCGCACCCGCGCCTTGCTCGCCTCGGCGAGCGGGGCGAGGGGCAGGCGGCAGAACTCCGTGCTCTTGGCAAGCAGGCTCGCCGCGTACTTCACCGGGCCGGGAGAGGTCTCGCAGAACAGCGCGTCGTGCAGCGGCGTGAGGCGGTCCTGGATCGCCATCGCCTCCTTGACGCGGCCTTCCCGCCAGGCGCGCTGCATCTCGGCGCAGAGGCGCGGGGCGACATTGGCGGTGACGCTGATGCAGCCGACGCCGCCCGCCGCGTTGAAGGCGAGCGCCGTGTGGTCCTCGCCGGAGAGCTGGATGAAATCGGCCCCGCAGGCGCGCTTCGTGTGCAGCGGGCGGGTCAGGTTGGCGGTCGCGTCCTTCACGCCGACGATGTTCCTGTGCCGCGCGAGGCGCGCCATCGTCTCGACCGACATGTCCACCACCGACCGGGCGGGGATGTTGTAGATGAAGAGCGGGATGTCCACGGCATCCGCGATGGCCGTGAAATGCAGGAACATCCCCTCCTGCGTCGGCTTGTTGTAGTAGGGTGTCACCACCAGGATGGCGTCCGCGCCGACCTTCTTGGCATGCCGCGCGAAATCGAGCGCCTCGGCGGTGGAGTTGCTGCCCGCCCCGGCCATCACCGGCACCCGCCCGCGCGCGGCCTCGACGCAGAGTTCGACCACCCGCTTGTGCTCGTCATGGGTCAGGGTCGGGCTCTCACCGGTGGTGCCGACCGGGACGAGCCCCTCGGTGCCCTCGGCGATCTGCCATTCCACGAGGTCCTGGAACGCCTTCTCGTCCAAGGATCCGTCCGCGCGCATCGGCGTGATCAGCGCGACCATCGAACCCCTGAACATGACGGCACCCTCCCGATTGTCCGGCGCTGAGGGCGCAACCTAGGCCCCGCCCCCCGGCGGGACAAGGCCGCCGCGACAAGGGGCGGCCGCATCGGCTAGGAAGGCGGCCATGCGCCGGTTGCTCCTGCTCGCCCTGCTTGCCCTGCCCGCTCTGCCGCCGCCCGCCATCGCCCAGCCCTGGGCGCCGGAAGGCGCCCGCCTCGCCGGCCGCCAGGCGCTCGCCGCCGCCGCCGCGCAACGCTGGGCGGAGGCGGAGAGCTTCGCCGCCGCCGCCGACCCGCTCGCGGCCAAGATCGCGCTCTGGATGCGCCTCGTGAACCGCTCCGCGCCGGCCTCGGCCGCCGAACTCGTGGCCTTCCTCGCCGAGAACCCGGACTGGCCCTTCCCCGACACCCTCGCCCGGCGCGCCGAGGCGGCCCTTGCCGCCGAGGGGGACGATGCCCTCGCCCTCGCCCATTTCGCCCGCAACCCGGCGCGGACCCTGCAGGGGGCGCTGCGCCACGCCGAGGCGCTCGACCGCGCCGGCCGCGCGGCCGAGGCCCGCGCGGTCGTCCGCCGCGGCTGGGCGGAACTGCCCGGCGACCCGCTCGCCGAGGAGAGCCTGCTGCTGCGCTTCGGCAGCACGCTCACCGAGGCGGAGCACTGGCGCCGCTTCGACCGCCTCGCCTTCGCGCGCGACGTCGCCGGCGCCGCCCGCGCCGCGCAGCACCTCGATGGCGCCCGCGCCGCCGCGGCCAATGCCCGCCTCGCCCTCGCGCGGGAGGATGAGGGCGCCCTCGCCGCCACACCGGCCGATCTCGGCTGGGCCTATGAGCGGGCCCGGCTGCTCCGCCGCCGCGACCGCGACGCCGAGGCCGCCGCCACCTGGATCGCCGCCGAGCGGCTCCGCCAGGAGATGGACGAGGAGGCCGCCCGCGCCATCTGGGCCGAGCGCCAGGTCCTCGCCCGCAAGCTGCTGCGCCTCGGCCAGGAGCGCGAGGCCTACCGCGTCGCCGCCGGCCACGGCATCGCCGCGCCCGGCGAGCCGCGGCAGGAGGCCGAGTTCCTCGCCGGCTTCATCGCGCTCCGCCGCCTCAACGAGCCCGCCCTCGCCCGCCAGCACTTCGCCGCCGTCGGGCGCGACAGCCGCTCCGTCATCACCCGCGCGCGCAGCGCCTACTGGCAGGGCCGGGCGCTCGCCGCCCTGGGGGAGACGGGAGCGGCGCGGCAGCGCTTCGCCGATGGGGCCGAACTGCCGGTCGCCTTCTACGGCCAGCTCGCCGCCCTCGCCCTCGGCGAGGACGCGGCCGCGCTGTCGGCCCGCATCGCTCGCGCCGCGACGCCGCCGGTCACCATGCCCCGCGCGGCCGATTTCGCGGGCCGCGAACTGGCCCGCGCGGTGCTGACGCTGGCCGATCTCGGCGACACGCGGCGGGCGCGGATCTTCCTCCTCCGGCTCGAGGACCTCGCGGCGGATGGCACCGACAGGCTGCTCGCCGCGCGGCTGGCCAATCACATCGGCCGCCCGGACCATGCGGTCTGGGTCGCCCGCCGCGCCGGCGCGGCCGGGGACATCCTGCTGCCCGAAGGCTGGCCGGCCCCCTACCGCCCGCCCGTGACCACGCCCGAGCCGGCCCTCATCCACGCCATCACGCGGCAGGAGAGCAACTTCGACCCCGAGGCCGTCTCGGCCGCGAATGCGCGCGGGCTGATGCAGCTCCTGCCCTCGACCGCCACGCTGGTGGCGCGCCGGCTCGGGATGCAGGTGCAGCCGCAGCAACTGACCGCGAACCCCGAGATCAACATGCGCCTCGGCGCCGCCTATCTCGAGCAGATGCTCGAGCGCTACGCGGGCGCGCTGCCGCTCGCCGCCGCCGCCTACAATGCGGGGCCCGGGCGGGTGGACCAGTGGCTCGGCATCTATGGCGACCCGCGCCGCGGCGATGTGGACGTGATCGACTGGATCGAGCAGATCCCCTTCGCCGAGACGCGCAACTACGTCCAGCGCGTGATCGAGAACCTCGTCGTCTACCGGGCGCGGGACCCGGCCGCGGCCGCGCTCGAGCATCCGCTCGCGCCCTTCCTGCGGCAGGCGCGGTGAAGGCCCGCCCGCTCGTCGTCTCGGCGCGGGACGGGCTGCGGCTCGCGGCGCTGGAATGGCCGGGCGATCCGGCCCGCGCGCCGCTCCTCTGCCTGCCGGGCATCTGCCGCACGGCGCGCGACTTCGCCGCCCTCGCGCGCCGCCATGCCGGGCGCCGGCGCGTCGTCGCGCTCGACTATGCCGGCCACGGCGAGAGCGCGCGCGCCGCCGACCCCCGCCGCTACGCGCCCGAGGCGCTGATCCGCGACGTGATGGACATGATGGCCGCGCTCCATTTGCACGGCGTGGTGCTGGTCGGCACCTCCTTCGGCGGGCTTGCGGCGATGGCGATCGGCGCGATGCGCCCCGCGAGCCTCGCCGCCGTCGCGCTGAACGACATCGGCCCGGAGATCCGGCCCGCCGGCCGGGAGGCGGTGCTCGAGCTCATCGGCACCGACCCCGCCCTGCCCTCGCTCGAGGCCGCGACGGAGTGGCTCTGCCGGCGCCACCCGCCGCTGCCCGCGCTCGACGGGCCGGGCTGGCGCGCCTTCGCCGAGCGCAGCTTCGCGCCCGGCGAGGACGGGCTGTGGCATCCGCGCTGGGACATCCGCATCGGCCGGCAGGCGGTGGGCGCGGCCGCGGGGGCGCCGCCCGACCTCTGGCCCTTCTTCCGCGCGCTCGCCCGCCTGCCGCTGATGCTGGTCTGGGGGGAGGCGAGCACGCTGCTCGCCGCCGACACGGTCGCGGCGATGCGCCGCGCGCGGCCGGATATGGGCCTCGTCGCGCTGCCCGGGACCGGCCATGCGCCGACGCTCGAGGAGGCCGCCGCCGCCGCCGCGCTCGACGCCTTCATCGAGGCGGTGCCGTGAGCCGCGCCGTCGCGGTCGCCTCGCTCGGCGGCATCGGGCGGCTCAAGCCGGCGCCGGGGAGCTGGGGATCTCTCGCCATGCTGCCGGCGGCGCTCCTGCCGCCCCCGGCGATCCTGCTGCTCGCCCTCGCGGTGGCGCTGGCCGGCTGGCTCGCGGTGCGGGCGCTGCCGGCGGCCGAGGTCGAGGAGGACCCAGGCTGGATCGTGGTGGATGAGGCGGCGGGGATGCTGCTCGCGCTCGCCGCGCTGCCGGCGGGGGCCGGCTGGCTCGGCATCGGTCTCGCCTTCCTGCTCTTCCGCGCCTTCGACATCCTCAAGCCCTGGCCCGTATGCTGGGCGGATGGCCTCGCCGGCGCGACCGGGGTGATGCTGGACGACATCCTGGCCGGGGCGCTGGCCGCCGCCCTCCTCGGCCTGACAGGCGCGCTCGCGCCGGGAGTGCTCTGACCATGCTGCCAGCCTCGACGCTCGATCAGGCGCGTGATCTGCTGGCCCTGCTCGAGGCCCGGGGCGAGACGCTCGCCACCGCCGAATCCTGCACGGGCGGCCTGATCGCGGCGGCGCTGACGGCGATCGCCGGCTCCTCGCGCGTGGTCATCGCCGGCTTCGTGACCTATTCCAACGCGGCCAAGGTGCGCATGCTCGGCGTGCGCGAGGCCTCGCTCGCCGCCCATGGCGCGGTGAGCGAGGAGGTGGCGCGGGAGATGGCCGAAGGCGCGCTGGCGCGGGCCGAGGTGGATCTCGCCCTCTCCTGCACCGGCATCGCGGGGCCGGGCGGCGCGACGCCGGGCAAGCCGGTCGGCCTCGTCTTCATCGGCTGCGCCCGCCGCGGCGCGCCGACCGTGGTCGAACGCCACGTCTTTCCTGGCGACCGGACCGCCGTGCGCGCGGCGACGGTGGCGGCGGCGCTGCGCCTCGCCATGCCCGGCTGAGCGGCCGGCCGGACACGGGATCGCCCCCCGCCTGCGCAGAGGAGGCGGCGGCGCGAAGGCCACAGCGCGCCCGCACGCCCGGGGCGACCCGCAAGCGCGGTTGCTCCCTCCCGCGGCGCGGGCGCATCATCGCCGCATGAGGGACGTGTCGCGTCAGGAGGCAAGGCGGCGCGGGCGGCGCTCCGTGCTGGCGGGCCTCGTGCTGGGGGCGGCCGGGGCGGGTGGCGCGCGCGCCGACCTGCCCGGCTCCGGGGCGGTCCCCTCCCCCTCGCCGCCCGCGCGCGAGCGCTGGCTCTGGCTGCGCAACAGCGCCGGGGAGGAGGTCGCCCTCGCCTACCGGCGCGGGCAGGACTACAGCATTCCCGCCATGCTCCGCATCCAGCACCTGCTGCGGGACCTGCGCGCCGAGACGCCGGGGCCGGTGCCGGCGCTGCTGCTCGACATGCTCTCCCTCATCCAGGAGCGGATCGGCTACACGCGGCCGCTGCAGGTGATCTCCGGCTACCGCACGCCGCAGACCAACGCCCTGCTCCCCCATGCCGCGCCGAACAGCCTGCACATGCGGGGCATGGCGGCCGACATCGTGGTGCCCGGCCTGCCGCAGTCCGAGATCTGCAGCCACGCCCTGCTGCTCTCGCACCAGCTCGGCTTCATGGGCATCGGCTGGTACGGCTCCTTCACCCATGTGGACATCGGGCCGAAGGCGTCCTGGACGAAGATGCTGTAGCGGCCGGGCCGCCGCAGGGCGAGGCGCCGGCCGACCCGTTGCCAGGAGCGGACCGCGCCTGGTGAGCGGGCGTTCGCCAAGCCCAGGCGCGGCGGAGAGGTGCCGAGGACGCGCTCAGCCAAGGGCGAGGACGGAGCGGATCTCGGCCACCGCCTCCTCGATCATGGGCGACGTGACGTCGAGATGCGTGCAGGCCCGCACCCTGCCGCCAAGGGCCGAGACGGCGATGCCGCGCAGCCTGAGCCGCGCCTGCAACTGCTCGACCGTCATGCCGCAGCCGTGCACGTCAAAGAAGACAAGGTTGGTGTCCGGCTCCTCCACCACCACGCCCGAGATCTGCGCGAGGCCGCGCGCCAGCGCCTTGGCATTGGCGTGGTCCTCGGCCAGCCGCTCGACATGGTGGTCGAGGGCATGGAGGCAGGCCGCGGCGCAGATGCCGGCCTGGCGCATGGCCCCGCCGAGCCGCTGCTTCCACCGCCAGGCCTGGCCGATGAACTCCTTCGTGCCGCACAGCACGGCGCCGAGCGGGGCGCCGAGGC
>Ga0272446_1002654_pt1 | contig 23911 bp, 21 predicted proteins | sample YNPCB0061_FD_194587 | JGI IMG/M metagenome (GOLD analysis project Ga0272446, IMG submission 194587) | Hot spring microbial mat communities from Yellowstone National Park, WY, United States - YNP-CB-006-1 | ecosystem: Environmental > Aquatic > Thermal springs > Hot (42-90C) > Sediment | place... | reverse complement strand
TCAGCCTCGCGCCGGAACCGTCTCCTCCGCCGGCGCCGCCGCTTTCTGGAATTTGCAAGTCTTCTGGGGACAAGCGAGTACCGCGCCTTTCTTCAGGTTCTTCTCAATCAGGTAAGGCGACCCGCACTCCGGGCACTTCTCCAGAACCGGCCGCGCCCAAGCGACGAAGTCACACTCCGGATACCGGTTGCAGCCGTAGAAGACTTTACCGCGCTTCGACCGCCGCTGCACCAGCTCGCCCTGGCCGCACTGCGGACAGGCAATCCCCGTCGTCTGCTGCTTGATGTATTTGCACTTCGGATAGTTCGAACAAGCCGTGAACTCGCCGAACCGGCCGTGCTTGATCACCAGATTGTGGCCGCATTCCGGGCACTTTTCCTCCAGCGGCACATCCGGCTTCTTCTGCGCCTGGCCGAGCTGCTTGGTCGTCTTGCAGTCCGGATAGCCCGAACAGGCCAGAAAGCTGCCGAAGCGGCCCTTCTTCAGCACCATCTCGCGGCCGCAATTCGGGCAGTACTCGGCCGCATCCTGCTCGGACACCTCCACCACCTCGCCCTCGCCCGTGCCGTTCAGCTCGTGCAACTGCCGCGCCAGCTGCCGCGTGTTGGTGCACTCGGGGTAGCCCGAGCAGGCCAGGAAGGAGCCATGCTTGCCCCACTTGATGACCATCGGCTTGCCGCACTTCTCGCACGTCTGGTCGGTGGGCATCTCCATGCGCTTGATGTCGCGCATCTGCTCGCCCGCGCGCGCCAGGTCCTGCTCGAACCGCTCGTAAAACTCGCGCATCAGGTCGCGCCAGTCGCGCCGGCCCTCCTCGATCTCGTCCAGCTCCTCTTCCATCCGCGCCGTATAGCCGACGTCGAAGATGTCGGCGAAGTTCTCCACCAGCAGGTCGGAAACGATCATTCCCAGCTCGGTGGGCACAAACTTGCCGCCCTCTTTCTTGACATACTCCCGGTCCTGGATCGTCGTCAGGATCGAAGCGTACGTCGACGGCCGCCCCACGCCGTCCGCCTCCAGTTCCTTGACGAGCGTCGCCTCCGTGTACCGGGGCGGCGGCTCGGTGAAGTGCTGCTCGGGATGGATCGCGCGCAGCTTGAGCACCTCGCCCGCCTCCACCGCCGGCAGCCGCGTGTGCTCCTCTTCGTCCTCTTCGTCCTTCTGATCCTTGCCCTCCCGGTAGACCGCCTGGAAGCCGTCGAACTTTGGCACGCTGCCGGTGGCGCGCATCAGATAGGCCGCCCCGTCGCTGCCTTTCGCGCTCACCTCGATGGTCGTCTGGTCATAAACGGCGGGCATCATCTGGCTGGCGATGAACCGCTGCCAGATCAGCCGGTACAGCTTCAGCTCGTCCTCGGACAAAAACGCCGCCACCGAGTCCGGGTCGCGCCATACCGAAGTCGGCCGGATGGCTTCATGGGCATCCTGCGCGCCCTTCTTCGACTTGTAATAGTTTGGCGACTCGGGCAGATACCGGCTGCCAAAGCGCGTCTCGATAAAGCCGCGCACTTCGCGCAGCGCCTCGTCGCTCACCCGCGTCGAGTCCGTGCGCATGTAGGTGATGAGACCCACGGCGCCTTCCGGGCCCAGCTCGACGCCCTCATACAGCCTCTGCGCCAGCATCATCGTACGCTTCACGCTGAAGCGCAGCTTGCGGGCCGCTTCCTGCTGCAAAGTCGATGTGATGAACGGCGGAACGGGGTTGCGCCGTTTCTCCCGCGTCACCACCGACTGCACGGCGAATTCGGCGGGCTCCAGCGCCTGAACGATGGATTCGGCCGTCTTCTGGTCCGGAATCTCCAGGTTCTCGCCGTCCTTCTTGACGAGCTGCGTTTTCAGCACCGGCGGTTTCTTCGCCGCCAGGTGCACCCCGATCGTCCAGTACTCCCGCCGGACGAACGCCCGGATCTCCTTCTCGCGGTCCGTGATCAGCCGCAGCGCCACCGTCTGCACCCGCCCGGCCGAAAGCCCCCGCCGCACCTTGTCCCACAGCAGCGGGGAAATCTTGTACCCGACAAGGCGGTCCAGCACGCGCCGCGCCTGCTGTGCGTTCACCAGGTTCATGTCCACCGGCCGCGGCCGCTCGAACGCGCTCTTCACCGCCGGGGCGGTGATTTCGTTGAACGTCACCCGGTGAATGGCCGGCTTGTCGCCTCGCTTCGGCTGAAGCTCCTCCTGGAGGTGGTAGCAGATCGCCTCGCCCTCCCGGTCAGGGTCGGCCGCCAGATAAACCGCGTCGGAGGCATGCGCGGCCTTGCGAAGCTCCTCGATCAGCTTCTTCTTGCCCTCGATAATGACATACGTCGGCTCAAAGCCGTTTTCGATGTCCACGGCGAGCTGGTTCTTGGGCAGATCCTTGATGTGGCCCAGGCTCGCCTTCACGGCGAAGTTCTTGCCCAGATACTTGCCAATGGTTTTCGCCTTGGCGGGCGACTCGACGATGACCAGAGATTTAGCCATAGCGGTTCGCCTCCGCCAGACGCCGGCAACCCGCTTGTCAGGCCCTTGCCGGATTCACCCCGTCGGCGGAGGTCACTCGCTCCATACCTTAACATAACTTCTGCCGGGCAGTTGCCGGATCCGGCCCGCCTCCTCAAGCTCGAACAGCAGGGCGATGATCTCCGACGAGGACAGCTGCGGCAACCTTTCGATCAGCTCGTCCAGGTACACCGGCTTGTCAACTTGCAGACAGGAAAAGACTTGTTCGGCAAACCCGGACATCGGCCCCGGCGCCGCTGCCGGCGCCAGCTCCAGCCGCTGCTGCCGCTGAAGCCGCAATTTGACCCGCGGCCCCAGCCCTTCCAGGATGTCCTCGGCCGATTGCACCAGCTGCGCCCCCTGCTTCAGCAGCAGATTCGGGCCGAAGCTCGCCGGGCTTGTGATGTTGCCCGGTACGGCAAAGACCTCGCGGTTCTGGTCGAGGGCGAGCTTCGCCGTGATCAGGCTCCCGCTGTACTGCTTGCCCTCCACCACCACCACCGCCTCGCTCAGCCCGCTCACGCACCGGTTCCGGATCGGGAAGTTCTGCGGGTGCGCGGGCGCCCCGAACGGAAACTCGCTCACCAGCAGGCCTTCGCGGGCGATTCGTTCGGCCAGCTTGCGGTTCTCGGCCGGGTAGATCACATCCAGCCCGCAGCCGAACACGGCCGCCGTGGCGCCCCCGGCCGACAGCGCCCCCTCGTGCGCCGCGGTGTCCACCCCGCGCGCCATTCCGCTCAGCACGGTGACGCCGGCGGCCGCGAGGTCCCGCCCCAGCCTCTGCGCCACAGCCGTCCCGTAGGCGGTGCAGCGGCGGCTGCCCACCACGGCGACCGTCACGCTTTGGAGCAGCTCCGCGTGTCCCAGGGCGAACAGCAGAATCGGCGGGTCGTAAATCTCGCGCAGCCGTTCCGGATAGCGCTCGTCGTGCAGCGGGATCAGCTCGGCGCCAAGCGCCTTCGCCCGCTCCACCTGCTCGGCCGCCTCCTCGAACGTGCATCCGCTCGCCAGGCTCTGCGCCACGGCCGGCGGCACGCCGGCAGCTTCCAGCTCGGCCGGGTCGGCCTGGAGGATCTCCGCCGGAGAGCCGAAACGCTCCAGCAGCTCCAGCGCCCGCCTGGTTCCGAGGCCGGGCGTCAACCGCAGCGCCAGCCAGGAAAGCAGGCTTTCGGAGGATTGTGTCGCGGCACGCAGAGGCATCATTAAATGGTGCGCCGCGCGCCGCGCCCCTCTCAGCCTTCCTCGCCCGCCCGCGCGGATCCGCACCGCCGGCCCGCCGGCGCGTGTCCTGTCTGGAGAATCAAAGCCGGCGCCGCAGGGGCAGGGCAGGCAACAGCCCCGGCCCGGCGCTCCCGGGGCGCGAATTTGCCGCGCCTCGCCTCTCGCGGCCCGCATTCCCGCGCGGCCGGCCGCTGCGGGTTCCCGAAACCCCGCGGATTACTCGGCGCGCACCTTCTGGCGCTTGAAATAGTAGGCCAGGTAGCTCTGGGTCACCACCCGCGGCGTCTCCTCGTTCTTGTACTTCCGCTCGTCGTTCCGGATCACCCACGGGGTCACGCTCACCAGCTCCCAGCCCTGGTCGCCCAGGTAGGAAAGCTCGTTGAGATCCACGTTCCGGTACATGCCGGGGCCGATTTCCTGCGGCAGCAGCACCCGGTATTCCCACGCAGCGACGCCGCGCGGCGGGGCCAGCCGCTCGCGCTGGGCGTACATCAAGGCGGCCAGGGCCGCCAATCCGGCAATCAGCAGCTTGATCCTCATCGATATGAGTTGACGATTTCCGCTGCGCCGCCGTGCAGGGCGGCAGCGCGCATTCTCCATCGCCGCGGCCGGCTCAGAATGCCGGGTTGTACTCGATGCGGACGATCCGGCCCCGCCAGTAAGGGTGCGGCCCTTCCGCCGACACCCAGGACGCCTCGCCCTCCCGCGGCGTCCAGAACCCGCCGTGCTCGGCGTATTTGCCGAACCGGCCGAGCCAGGCCGTCGGCGCGAGCCTCCCGCCGGAGGCGCGCGGCCGGTCCGCGGCATGCACGGCGAGGACGAAATCATCCTCCCCGAAGACGAAGGTGACTTCCGCCCGCACCGCGCCATCCCGCAGGCTGGCCCGCGCGGATCGCCAGTCCACGGCCGTCCACTCGACGCCGTTCCCGGGCAGCAGCACCGCCGGATACCAGGGCGACTCGGCGAGAAACCGGATCAGCTGCCCGCGCGCCGCCTCACCGCCGCCGTGAAGCGAAGCCAGCGGCCAGAGGCCGAGCAGCCGCGCTTCCGTCAGTCCGCCTCCCTCTATATAGCCGTCCCGGACATGCACCGGCGCGCCCGGAAACATGCGGATCCGGGCCTCCCAGACGAAGCCCGGCCGCCGCAACACCACAAGCTGCTCCGCCGAAAATGGCGCCCACCGCTCGCCGGATTCGGCGGCGTTGAACGTTCCCTCCTGGACGAGGCGCACGGAGCCCGCCGGCCGTGCGCCCGGCCCGATCGCCCGGCGCAGATAACGTTGCACGGGCAGCGGCAGCGCGCGCCAGTCGCCCGTGCAGCAGGCCGCCTGGCCTTGCCGGGAAGCCGCCAGGCGGGCCCGCGCCCGCCGCGCGCCGGAGTGCCAGTGGAGCCGCGCCGCCAACAGAAGGAGGCCGAGGGCGAGCAGGGCCGCCCCCGCTGCCGCCATGGCGGGCCTCACCGCTCTTCCGCCCCGGGCAACCGCGAAAAACCGCTCGCGCGGCGGAAAATTTGCGGAAATTGCGCTGCGAAAATGCCGAAAAATATGCTCGTCATTTTCGTCATTTCATGCCGAAATGCCGCTTCGCAAAAGCGATGTATTGCTCCCAGTCGTAATCGGTCACGTCGTGTTTTCCCGCGCGGATATGGTAGCCCAGGTCGCCCGTCACCGGCTGGTGGACGGGCGGCATCTCCGTGGCGGGCAAGCCGCGCTTGCCGAGAAGCCGCCAGACGGGCGAGGCGTGGACCAGCGAGAGGAACTCCCCGCGGGGATCGGCCCAGAGGTCTTCCTGCGCGCTTGCCGCGTAAACCGGGCGCGGCGCGCTCAGCGCGATAAGTTCGTGCTGATCCACCGGCAACGCGTCCTCGCGGTTGGCGTACTGCGGGAAGTTGCGGCAGAACCAGTGCGGAAAGGTTGCGCTGATGCTTGCCACGGTCTCGCCGAAGCGGCGGCGGCTGAGCGCCGCGCCCATGCAGCCGGAGTTGTTCGAAATGGCGATGGCGAACCGCGGGTCGATGGCGGCGGCCCACAGGGCGGCCTTGCCCAGCCGCGAGTGCCCCATCACGGCCACGCGCCGCGCGTCCACCGCCGGCTCCTGCTCCAGATAATCGAGCGCCCGGCCCAGCCCCCACGCCCAGGCGCCGATGGCGCCCCACTCGTCGTCGGCCGGCCGGGTCTGCCCCGGCCGGTAAAACAGCGGGTAGACGCCTTCGTCGAAGGCGTCCTTGCGGTCCGGCGCAATGTCGCAGTAATACGCCGTGACGAGCGCGAAGCCCGCCCCCGTGATCTTCTCCACCGCCCACCGCGAGGCGTCCGAGCCCCGCAGCTGTTCGGCAGGCGCCTCCAGGGGTCTGCCCGCGGCCTTCCGGAACCGCTCCCAGGCCGGGTTGATCAAAATGCCCGGGTCGTTGCGCACGGTGTGGTTGCTGGCGAAATGCAGGCCCAGAAATGCCGGCGCCTTTCCGCGCGAACGAGGCGGCAAATACAGAAGCAAATCCATCTTCGGGCCGTCGGATTTTCCGGAAAACAGCACCCGCACCTGCTTCCGCACCGCCGCCCCGCCGAGCGCCGCTTCCGGCTGCGTCAGCACCTCGAACCGCATGCCCGCGGGCCGGCCGCCGGGAATCCGCCCGTAGACGTGCCGCTCGAACAGGGCGAGAATCTCCGCCCGCCGGCGCGGCCAGTCCCGCGCCGAACGCACCGGGGTCCCGTCCTCGAACCGCAACGGGTCGGGCAGCGTGTAGGCGGGCACTTTGGATTCGTCGTAGTTGACTTCCTGTCTGTTCTGGCCGGGCAAAGAAGGCCATGCGGCGGCCAGGGAAAGCCAGCCGCGGCGGGTCAACGGCATCGGGACAGTCCTCCTGCAACCGGGAATTCGCTCTTCCCGGCCAACATATCAGGTTGCCTTGTCTGATTCCAGCGGCTCACTCCGCCTTGGCCGCCGCGGGCGCCGCCGCGGCCGGCCGGAGCGGCAGGCGCACCGCGAAGGTCGTGCCCTCGCCCACGCGGCTACGCACTTCCACCCGTCCGCCATGCGCCAGCGCGATCCACCGCACGAACGCAAGGCCGAGCCCGACGCCGCGGCCCGCCGTGCGCTCCCCCTCCCGCACGCGATAGAACTTCTCGAAAATATGCGGCAGGTGGTGCTCGGCGATGCCGGGGCCGTTGTCGGCCACCTCGATCACGGCCTCGCCGCCCTCCCGCCGCACGCGCACCTCCACCGCGCCGCCCTCCTGCGTGTATTTCACGGCGTTCGACAGCAGATTGTCCAGCAGGCGCTCGATTTGCAGCCGGTCCACCGCCGCCACGCAGTCTTCGGCCGCTTCCAGCCGCAGCGAGATCCTCTTCTTCTCCGCCAGCGGGGAGAATCGCGCCGTCTGCCGCGCCGCGATCTCCGCCAGCATCTCCGGCTGGAGGTTCAGCCGGAGCTGGCCCGTCTCGGCCTGCGCCAGTTGCAACAGCGACTGCACGATCCGGCCCAGCCGCTCGACGTCCTCGAGCGCCGTCGCGATCGAGCGCCGGAAATCGTCCGTCGTCCGCGCTGTCAGCAGCGCAACCTCCAGCTGCCCGCGGATGGCCGTCAGCGGCGTGCGCAGCTCATGGCTGGCGTCCACCGAGAAGCGCTTCATCTGCTCGAAATTCGCCTCCAGCCGCTCCATCATGCCGTTGAAGGTCTCGATCAGCTGGTCCAGCTCGTCGCCCGTTCCCAGCGGCTCGATCCGCAGGCTCAGGTTGCCCCCGGAGACGGTCCGCGCCGCCTCCGCCACCCGCAGCAGCGGCGACAGCGACCGGCCCGCCGCGTACCAGCCCAGAATGGCGATGGCCAGCAGCATCACCGGCGCGGCTGCCGCGTACACGGCCAGCATCCGCGCCGGCACGCGCTCGCTCTCGCTGACGGGCAGCCCGATCGCCACAAAATAGGTGCGCCCCCCGGCCCCGTAAGGCCCCATCCGCACCATGTACGCCTCGCCCTTCATGCCGGTCCGCTTCACCGTCTGCGGCGCGCCCGAGCGCAGGATCCTTCGGATGAGCTCCGGAGGTTCGCGGCCGATCGACGCGTAGCCGTTCGACATCTCGATCACCTCGCCCTCGGCGTCCGTCAGCAGAAACACGCGCCTCAGCCGGTCCACCGTGAAGGCCTCTTCCGGGTGCTCGGGGTCGTAGGCCCAGACGAGTTCCGTCTCGCGCGCCCGCAGGAACCCTTTCAGCGCATTCCATTCGCCGTCGAGAAGCCGTTCGGTCTGCTGATGGAAAATCACCACCAGCGCCTGGTGAAACGTGAACCCGATCGACGTCATCACCACGGCGAACAGCAGCACGTAGCTGAGCGTCAGCCGCGTCCGCAGCCCCGGGGCGCGGCGGCGCGCCGCTGTGCGCAGGCCGGAGGCGAACATCATCGGGAACCCTCCGGCCGGCGTCGCATCGTCAGGCTCAGGATGGCGATCCGCTGGCGCCGGCCGCCGTGTCCCCGGCCTCGAGCATGTAGCCCGTGCCGCGGATCGTGCGGATCATTTTGAACGGAAAAGGATCGTCGATTTTCGCGCGCAAATGGCGGATATAGACGTCGACAATGTTTGTCAGCCCGTCATATTCCGTGTCCCAGACGTGCTCGACGATCATCGTCCGCGTCAGCGGCTTGCCGCAGTTGCGCACCAGATATTCGAGAATGCTGAATTCCTTCGGCGCCAGCTCGATCGGCCGGCCCGCCCGCGTCACCTTCCGCCGCAGGCAGTCCACCACCAGGTCGCCGGCCACCAGGCGGTCCGGCACCGGCTGGCCACGCCGCAGCAGCGCTTTCACGCGCGCCAGCAGCTCCTCGAAGGCGAAAGGCTTCACCAGGTAGTCGTCCGCGCCGACCTCCAGCCCCCGCACCCGGTCCTCCACCTCGCTGCGCGCGCTCAGAATCAGCACCGGCGGGCTCACCTTCCGGTTCCGCGTCTTTTCAAGCACCGTCAGCCCGTCCATGTCCGGCAGCATCAGGTCCAGCACCAGCAGGTCGTAGTCGAGCTCGTGCATCCTGTCGAGCCCGGACTGGCCGTCCAGCGCCACGTCGACCTCGTAGCCGGCGCCCTCCAGCCCCCGTTTGATGAAGTCGGCGATGCGTTCTTCGTCTTCGATGACGAGAATTCTCATGGCTCCGGTTGAACCGCTTGCTTTCAGGTTAGCATTGCCCGCAGGCCGCTACCGCACGAGCACGGTTTCCGTGATCTGCTCCCCTGTGTGGACGTGGAATCCCCCGGGCACGGGATGCACCCACAGGCCGCTGTCCGCCGGGGCGGGGATGTCCTCGACGCGCCGCACCAGCAGGAATTTCGACGTCTCCGCGGCCCGCGCGAACCGCCCGATGTGCAGGTGCAGATGGCATTGCGTGCGCACCTCGGCGCCGTTGTAGGCGATGCCCCACTCCTCGCCGAATTTTTCCCGCGCGGTTTTCACCGCAAACCGCCACAATTCATCCCGCTCCGGCTTGGGCAGGTCGTGCAGGTGGTGCGGGCCCGGCAGGTGCCTCCGCGGCAGCGCCAGCCACCGGTTCGGCTTGCGCGGGTTGGCGTCCTTCAGCACGAAATACCGCACCCCGGCCGGCTGCTTTTCCGCCTCGGCGCACAGCGAGCAGTTCCGCTCCTTCAGCGTCTCGGGCCGCGCCGGGTCGCACGCGCAACGGGAAACGTCGGCCGGCAGCGCAGCCGCGCAAGCCAGCAGCAACAGGAGCCGGAAAAGAGCACGCATCGCCGCCATTATACTGGTGAGTGTCCTCGGGCGGGCTGAAAGACCGGCAGGCGTGGCTCCTGGCGCTGTTCGCCCTTCTGGCCGCCGCATCGTATCTCCACGGGCTGGACCGCGCGGGGCTGCTCGGTCCCGACGAGCCGCGCTACGCCGCCATCGCGCGCGCCATGGCCACGGGCGGCGACTGGCTCACCCCCCGGCTGTGGGGCGAGCCCTGGTTTGAAAAGCCGCCCCTGCTGTACTGGCTCGCCGCCGCCGCCTTCCGCCTCGGCCTCGGCCCGGAGCTGGCCCCGCGCGCCCCGCTGGCGCTGCTGTCGGCGCTGTATCTCGTCTTTCATTGGCTGCTCGTCCGCCGCCTCCTCGATCTCCGTATCGCCTGGGCCTCCACGCTGATGCTTGCCACGGGCGCGGGCTGGGCCGCCTACAGCATGGTCGGCGTCACCGACCTCCCGCTGGCCGTCTTCTTCAACGGCTGCCTGCTGCTCATGTGGCTCTGGTCGGAGAGCGGCAGCCGCCCGGCGCTGTACGCTGCCGCAGCCTGCCTCGCCGCCGCCGTTCTCGCCAAGGGGCTGGTGCCGCTCGTGCTGCTGGCGCCCCTGCTGTGGCTTGAGCGGCGCCGCTTGCGCGAGTGCCTGCTTCCCGCCGCGCTCTTTCTGGCGCTCGCCGCCCCGTGGTTCGCCGCCATGGCGTGGCTCCACGGGCGCGCCTTCCTGGACGAGTTCTTCCTCCGCCACCATCTGTCCCGCTTCGCCAGCGGCGAGCTCCGGCATGTGCAGCCCTTCTGGTTCTATTTTCCTGTCCTGATCGGCGGAATTTTCCCCTGGATTCTCGCCCCGCTTGCCGCATGGCGGCCGGCATGGCAGGAAAAAAAGCTGACGATTCCCGCTGTTGTTTTCATATTCGGATTTCTGTTTTTTTCCGTTTCGAAGAATAAATTGCCCGGCTATTTGCTTCCGCTGCTGCCGTCTTTTTGCCTGCTTTGCGGGGCCGGGCTGGCCCGGGCGGGCCGCGCCGGCCGGCCCCTGTTCTGGACGGTGATGCTCGCCGGCCTCAGCCCGTCCATTGCGGAAATGCTGCCCGGCGCGCTTCTCTACGGCATCCGCCAGGCGGAGCCGGGCGAGGCGCGCTGGCAGTACTTCGCCTTCCTGCTGCCGGCGGCCCTCGCCGCCTGGTGGCTCGACAGCCGCGGCCGGAGGCTCGCCGCCCTCGCCTTGGCCGCCTGCGTCGCCTGCGGCGGCCTCTGGCAGACGAAGCGGCTCGCCGCGCCCGCGCTCGACGAGCTCGTCTCCGCACGCGGCCTCTGGCGGAAGGTCCAGCCGCACAGGGACCGCGTCTGCATCCTGCGCCTGCACCGGACCTGGCGCTACGGCCTGGCCTACTATGCCGGCGCCCCCCTGCCGGATTGCAGCCTCGACCCGCGCGAGCTCGCCATCGACCAGCCCCCCGGCGCGCTGCCCCGCCTCGTGCCGCGCCTGGCCGCCGGCGTCTTGCCGGGCGGCGAGGCGGTAGAATGATCGACGCCATGATGACTCGCCTGTCCCGCCGCTCCCTGCTTGCCGCTGCGCCCCTGGCCGCGTCGGCCCGCCTTGATGACAAGCCCGCCCTGCTCGGCGGAACGCCCGTGCGCCGGCAGCCGTTCCCCTCCTGGCCGGTCTTCGACGCGCGCGAGGAACAGGCGCTGCTCGAAACGCTTCGCTCGGGCCGCTGGTACCGCGGCAACGGGGATCATGTCCGGCAGTTCGAACAGGCCTGGGCCCAGGCGAACGGCGCACGGCACTGCCTGGCCACCTGCAACGGCACCTCGGCGCTGTTCGTCGCGCTCAACGCGCTCGACGTCCAGCCCGGCGACGAGGTCATCATCCCGCCGTACACCTTCATCGCCACGGTGAACGTCGTCCTGCGCCAGTTCGCCCTGCCGGTCTTCGTCGACACCGACCCGGAAACCTTCCAGATGGACGCCTCGAAGCTCGAAGCCGCCATCTCGCCCGCCACGCGCGCCATCATCCCCGTCCACCTCGGCGGCAATGTCTGCGACATGGACCGCATCCTCGACATCGCCCGCCGCCGCAACATCCCCGTCATCGAGGACGCCTGCCAGGCCCACCTGGCCGAATGGAAGACCCGCAAGGCCGGCACGCTCGGCGCCGCCGGCTGCTTCAGCTTCCAGGCCTCGAAAAACCTCAACTCCGGCGAAGGCGGCGCCGTGCTTGCCAATGACGGCGCATTCTACGAGCGCGCCTACGCGTTCCACAACAACGGCAGCGGCCTGAAGGCCATCGGGACCAATTTCACCTACGCCTCCACCGGCCACAACCTGCGGCTGACCGAGTTCCAGGCCGCGCTGCTGCTGGCCCAGATGACGCGCCTCGGACAGCAGGTCGGCGCCCGCTCCGCCAACGGCGAATATCTCACCTCGCTTCTCGAAAAAATCCCCGGAATCCGGCCGGCGAAACAATACCCGGGCTGCACCCGGAACGCATACCACCTGTACATGTTCCGCTATCATCCGGAGGAGTTTTCCGGCCTCCCGCGGGATCTTTTTCTCAAGGCGCTGCGCGCCGAGGGGATCCCGGCCGCCGGCGGATATTCCCCGCTCAATACCCAGCCTTTCCTGAAAAATACTCTGAATTCGCGCGGATATCGGCGCCTGTTTCCGGAAAAAACGCTGCGGGAATGGCCCGAAAGAACCGCCTGCCCGGCCAACGACCGGCTGTGTTCGGAAGCCGTGTGGCTGACGCAGAACATGCTGCTCGGCCCGCGCGAGGACATGGATTCCATCGCCGCCGCCATCGAGCGCATCCGCCGCCACGCGGCCGCGCTCCTCAAGGCCGCCGCGGCCTGAGCCGCGCCGCCCGCGTCAGCCCGCGGCCTGCGCCTGCGGCCGCGCCTGCATGCACTCGCCCAGCGCCCATTGCATCTGCTCGAGCGTGTAGGGCGGCGCCAGCACGGTGAAGGCGCCCATCTCGAGCAGATCCGCGCAGCCCGCATCCAGACGGTCCAGGCAGACGATCGCCGGAGCCACGGCCCGGCCGCCGGCCCCCGTCAGGCGGGCAAGATCGGCGAAACCGCCGTCGCTGAAGCGGAGGCTGGTGAAGATGGCGTCGATGTCCGGGTTCAGCGCCAGAGCCGTTTTCGCCTGCTGGCACGAGTTCACCGAGTGGATCCGCGCCCCGCACTGCGCCAGCAGCGGCCGCAGCTGCATCTCCGTCTCCGGCGACACCGCCAGCAGCACCATCGGCGCGTGATCGAAATGCGCCTCGTAGGCCAGCGGCGGCGTCGACGTCCGCCGGTGCGCCTCGCCCACCACCCGGTCGGCGATCTCGCGGATCTGCGTCCAGTGCAGGCTGCTGCCCAGCACGCTGTCGGAGCCCGCGGCCAGATTGGATCCGCCCCAGATCTTCTCGTTCGGATAGTCTTCGGCGGCCTGGAACGCCTCGATCAGCTTCGGGATGTCGAAAATGTCCTCGTCGTACGGCGAGCCGCGGATGATGCTGTAGGTGTAGCGGCCGCTCGGCCGCCGGCAGATCAGGCTGATCAGGTTCGTGTAGCCCGCGCTGGCCAGCACCAGCCGCGACAGCGGGTCGCCCTTCTCGTCCGCAATCACGTAGTTGTACGGCGACTGGTAAAGAATGTCCGGCCTGGCCGTGATCGGCGCGATGCCCGCCTCGCCGTTCAGCAGCGCCAGCAGGCGGTCGCACACCAGCCGGATCGTCGTGCCCACCAGCGCCTCGTCGCCTTGCACCTTCCCGTGGATCCGCTGCTGGCGGTACGGCTCGAACACCCAGGTGAAATGGTTGTTCACAATGTCGTTCAGGTTCACCGGGTACAGGCCGCCGCAGACGTCCAGCTTGTTGTTGTATTGCACGATCCAGCGCAGCGTCGGCATGCCCTCGGCCCGCTCGAGCAGGTGATGGTACTCGAGCACGAACACCGCCAGGCAAACGTCCTGATCGGCGTTCCACACGTACACGGGCACCGGCCGGCGCCGCTGGAGCCACCGCTGCATCAGGTGCCCCTGCCGCACGGCGATGTAGGCCTGCATCGCCGCGCTCATCGTCGCCTCGCGCACAACGCCCGCGTGGTGGTCGAAATTCACATAGTGGCCGCGGTGGCCGGGCACGTCGTCAAGCACCTCGAGCGCAATCGAGTACTCGGGCGCTTCCCGCTGGAACTCCTCCCAGCTCTCGAAGCGCCTGTTCCGCACCCGGAGTTCGATATTCTGGAACGGGTTGCTCGTCATGGCATGGCCGGCCCGTCCATGGCGCCGGCTCCCTCTGATTTCAGCCTACCCTGCCCGCAGGCTTCGGTGCCATCGGGGCCCGCTGTATGATGGAACTGCGCAGGAGTGGTCCGCGTGAAAGTTCTTGTCGCCGATGACAGCCTGGTGATGCGGAGGCTGCTCGAAGCCTCCCTGGCAAGCTGGGGCTACCAGCCCGTGAGCGCTTCCGACGGCAAGCAGGCCTGGGATATCCTCAGCGAGCCGGACCCGCCCCCCATCGCCATTCTCGACTGGATGATGCCCGGCATGTCGGGCCTCGAAATCTGCCGCCGGCTGCGCGAGCGCGGGGCGCCCCCGTACGTGTACGTCATCCTGCTCACCTCCCGCGGCCTCCGCGAAGACATCGTCGAAGGAATGAACGCCGGCGCAGACGACTACGTCGTCAAGCCGTTCGACAAACACGAGCTCGAAGTGCGCCTCCGCGCCGGCCGCCGCATCATCGAGCTCCAGACGGAGCTGCTGCGCACCCAGGAGAAACTCCGCGAACAGGCCACCCGCGACCCCCTTACCGGCATCTGGAACCGCGCCTCCATCCTCGAAATGCTCGAGCGGGAGCTCGACCGCGCCCGCCGCGAGTCCTCCCCGCTCGGCCTTCTCCTGCTCGACCTGGATCACTTCAAGCAGCTCAACGACACCCGCGGGCACCAGTTCGGCGACCAGGCCCTGCTTCAGTTCGCCCGGCGCATCCAGTCGGCCGTCCGCTCCTATGACAGCTTCGGCCGTTACGGCGGGGAAGAGTTCCTCATCCTCGCCCCGCATTGCGGCCGGCCCGAGCTGCTCGCCCAGGCGGAGCGGCTCCGCAACGCCGTCGCCGCCCGGCCGTTCGAGGTGGACGGCGCCGCCGTCGCCCTCACTGTGAGCATCGGGGCCAGCAGTTTCGAGCCAGGGTCCGGAACCTCCTCCCTGGAGCTGATCCGCGCCGCCGACGACGCGCTGTACGAGGCCAAGCGCACCGGGCGCAACCGCGTCGTCTACCACCCCGTTGCCGTGGCTCAACGCGTCGATTGAACCGCTTCAACCGCCGTGGCCGCGCGCAGCGCCTGCGTCTGCCCCAGGCTCCGCGCATACCTCTCGATGCCGCGGAAAAGCGATTCGGCCAGCCGCTGCCGGTATTCCGGCTTCCGCAGCATCGCCTCGTCGCGCGGGTTGCTCAGAAACCCGATCTCGGCCAGCACCGACGGCATCGACGCGCCGATCAGCACCACGAACGGCGCCGTCTTCACCCCGCGGTTCCTCGCCGCCGGGTTCATTTTCGTCCATTCCCGCGAAAGCTCCTGCTGCATGAACCCGGCGAATTCCCGCGACTCGTCCAGCTTGTCCTTCAGCGCAATCTTCTGGATCAGCTCCCGCAGCTCGAAAATCGACCGCCCGTGGCCCGCGTTCTCCCGCGCCGCCAGATCCAGCGCCTCCTTCGAGGTCGTGAAATTCAGATAGAAAACCTCGGCGCCGGACACGCGCCGCACGGGCGAGGAGTTGGCATGGATCGACAGAAACAGGTCCGCCCGGTGCTCGTTCGCGATGGCGGTGCGCTCCTCAAGCGGGATGAACTCGTCCGTCTGCCGCGTGTACACCACCTCTGCGCCGAGCCGCTCCTCCAGCAGCGCGCCCAGCCGCAGCGCCACGTCCAGCACCAGGTCCTTTTCGAGCAGCCCCGTCGGGCCCCGCGTGCCCTGGTCATGTCCCCCATGGCCGGGATCCAGCACGATGCGGCCGATGTGAAGACCCAACGCCCGCGTCAACGAGCGGTCTCCTTTGCGCGTCGGCCTCGCCGGCTCGGCCGGCAACGCCGCTGCTGCGGCCGACGGGCCCTCCGGCTGCGTCTTCTTCGCCTCCGCTGCCGGCCCGGAGCGGCCGGCGGCGGCTTCGGCGCGCTCCGCCGCCACGGCATCCCGAATGCCGGCCTCGCCCGGCACGGCGGCCTTGGCGACCTGGGTTGACTCCGGTTTTGCAGAAGAGAATTCCGGCCGCGCCGCAGCGCCAGCATCGCGAGAGCCAGCCCCCGCGCCCGCCGTTTTCGCCGCGCCCGTCTCGCGCCGGGGCGAGGCGGCTTTCGCGCCCGCCGGCTCCTCGGCGCCCCGGGAACCGCTTTCCGCCGCTCTGGCGGCCGCCGGAGTTTGCGCCGGCCCGGGTCTGCCGGAAGGGCTTCCGGCCTGCGCGGGCGCAAGCCCCGCCGTGGACGTGCCCTGCGCCGCCTTTCCGGCCACTTCAGCCCCGGCCCCGGACTTGCCGCGCGGCGGCGCCTCCGTGGTGCGCCGCGCTTCGTCCTTTCGGGCAGCCGCCTGCGGGGCAGGGGAGGCGTCCGTCTTGGCAGCCGCCGGCGCTTGTCCGCTCTCGCGCCCGGCAACCGTCTGCCGCTCCGGAGAGGATTTGCCATGCCCTGCCTGCGCGGCCTCGGCTCCGGCAGCGGCCGGGGTTGGAGCAACGCCTGCGCCTTGCTGCTCGCGCGCTGTTGTTTCGCCCGCAGCCGCCGGCGCGGCCGGCCTCGCGCGCGTCTCGCCTTCCGACAAGGTTTCCGCAGGCCTCCGCGCGCCCTTGGCGCGCACCTCGATCACCAGCCGTTCCGGGTTGGTCAGGCGGGACAGGTCAAAGTCGACATCCGTCTTCAGATCCAGCACCACCCGCGTGGTGCGCGGGTCCTTCAACGCCACGCGCGCCCGCTCGACCCGCGCGTCCCCCACGGGAAACACATGCAGGCGCCCCGGCCCCAGTTTGGGCCGCGTCTCCAGCAGGTCGACGAAAAGGCGCTCGGGACTCGACAGCCGCCCGTACTTCCACCGCGTCTCGCGGCTCAACTCCACCACGATGCGGCTCGCCTCCGGGCCGCTGAACGTGCGCACGGAGCGCACCTCTCCCACAACGGCGGCCTGGCCGGAGGCCAGCGCTGTCAGGCTTGCGGCCAGCGCCGCCGCCCGGCGGACCCAAACTGGAAGCGCGCTCGCCAGATCCTTCTCCTATCGCGTGCGCAAGTAAACGCGCCCGGACTCGTCCTGTTCCACCAGCAAACCCCGCACGGGCGGCTCGGCCGGCGGCGCCGCCGCCGGTGGCGGCTGCGACGCCCGCGCGCTCTCATACAGCTTCTGCACCCTGCGCAGATACTCGATCGTCTCCGGGTACGGCGGGACGCCGCCGTGCTTCAGCACCGCGCCTTCGCCGGCGTTGTATGCCGCCAGCGCCAGGCGGTCGTCGCCGAAGGCCTCCCGCAACGCCTTCAGGTAGCGCACCCCGGCGCGGATGTTCTCCCCGGGGTCGAAACGGTCCCGGACTCCGTGGCGCCGCGCCGTCGACGGCATCAGCTGCATCAGCCCGGCGGCGCCTTTCGGCGACACCGCCGCCGGGTTGTAGCCGCTTTCGGCCCGGATCACCGCCTCCACCAGCAGCGGGTCCAGCTCGTGCTCGCGCGCCGCCTTCTCCACCAGCGGGCGCACCGCAGCCTCCGGCCGCAGGGGCTTGCCGTCGCGCGTCTGCCATGTGACGCGGCGCACCAGCCTGCCGGTGCGCGCGTCGGCCTGCACCGTGGCGACCGCGCGCACTTCCTGCGCCGGCGCGGGCGGCGCCAGAACCGCGGCCGCGGCTATGCAACAAAACGCGAGCATTTTGTTTAGTACATTATACAGCCGCATGTTTGAAACACAATGAAAAACTTCTGTGCCGCTGCCGCGGGCGCCTTCCGGCGCCGCTGCTACAATTCTCTCATGGCGCGCGGCGCGTTCATCCTCGCCGGCGGCCGCAGCCGCCGCATGGGCGCCGACAAGGCCCTGCTCGAATACCGCGGCCGGCCGCTGGCCGCCTGGGTGGCGGAACAGGCGGCCCGGGCGGCGGGCGCGGCCTGGCTGGTGGGGCCGGCCGAACGCTACGGCCATCTCGGCTTCCCCTGCCTCGAGGAGCGCTTCCCCGGCTGCGGCCCGCTCAGCGGCATCGATGCCGCCCTGCGCTCCGGCCTCGCCGAGTGGTGCCTCGTGCTCGCCTGTGACATGCCCGGCGTCGAGTCCGGGCCGCTGGGCCAGCTGCTCGACACGGCGGCCGCTTCCGGCGCCGACGCCGCCGTCACCGTAAGCCCCGGCGGCCGCCCCGAGCCCCTCTGCGCCGTCTATCATGCGCGCCTCGCGCCCCTGGCAGACCGCCTGCTGCGCGAGGGCCGGCTGCCGGTTCATGAGCTGCTGGCCTCCATCCGCTGGGTCCCGTTCCCGGCGCCCGGCGGCCGCTTCGCCGCCAACATCAACACGCCCGGAGAATGGGCACAATGGAATCGTTGAGCGACCTCTACCCTCACTACATCGAGTTCCGCCACGTCTACAAGACGTTTGACGAACCCGTTTTGGTCGACGTGTCCTTTCACGTCGACGACGGCGAGACCCTCGCCATCATCGGCCGCAGCGGCGTCGGCAAGAGCGTCAGCCTCAATCACATCATGGGCTTCCTCAAGCCCGACAGCGGGCGCGTCATCGTCGCCCACCAGGACATCACCGACATGAGCGAGAGCCAGCTGCGCGAAATCCGCCGCAAGGTCACCATGGTCTTCCAGAGCGGCGCCCTTTTCGACTCGCTCACCGTCGGCGAAAACGTCCTCTTCGCCCTCGAGCTGCGCGAAGACTACGACGAGGCCAACAAGCTCGACGTCATGCGCGGCCTGCTCCGCATGGTCGGCCTCGAGGACCGCGAAAACGACTACCCGTCCGACCTCTCCACCGGACACCGCCGCGCCGTCGCCATCGCCCGCGCCCTCGCCGCGCAGCCCGAATGCATCCTCTACGACGAGCCCACCACCATGGTCGACCCGCTCATGTCGGACCTCATGGTCAACCTGATGCTGCGGCTGAAACAACAGCTCCGGCTGACCAGCGTGGTTGTCACCCACGACCTCGACCTGATGCGCCGCGTCGCCGACCGCGTCGTGGTTCTCCACGAAGGGCGCGTCATCTTCATGGGGCCGGTCGGCGAGATCGAACGCTGCCCGCACCCCCACGTGCAGGAGTTCCTCGCCATGGACCGCGTCCAGCTCAGCGGCTGATGCGTCTGCGGATGCCGCCAATCCAGCCCCGCAACCGCTCCCGCCACCCTGGTTCCTCCGCCGCTTCGGCTGCCGGCGGCGCCGCCGCGCCGCGGTCTTCCAGCCAGCTGGCCGGCCGCGCCGCCGGCGTCCTGGCAACCACCCGCGCGCGGTACAGGCCCGGCTGGATCGCGTACTGCCTCCGCACCAGCGCGCCGTTCTTTTCTTCGACCACCACCTCGAAGCCGCGCACCCCGCCCCCGTCCTGCCGCAGCTCCAGCGGCAGCCAGCCCTTCAGGTTCCTTTCGATATACGACGTCTCATACCGCTGCCGGCGCGCGCTCCAGACGAAGATCCGCAGCGAGTCGAAGTCGAAATCCGCCACCCGTTGCGACTGCGCCGCCCACAGCCACACCGCCTTCTCCCCCGCGCCGCTGCGGACCGCGCCCAGCCGGAAGCAGGCCGCAATCCGCGCCCGTTCGGCATATTGCGCCACCTCGTCGGGGATGTCCATGTACAGCATCCGCGCCAGCACCCAGCCCGCGGTCCCGTCGGCCAGCCGGACCAGCGCCCACTCGTCGGTCGCCGGCGCCGCGGCGGGGCCGGGCGGGGAAGCGGCCTGCTTCTCCGCGGGAGACTCCTGCTGCGGCAGCGCCGTCCGGCTCAGCTCAAGCCAGTTTGGAGGCAGCGGCGGCGCCGGAACCGGCGCCAGCGGCTCGGCCGGCTGCTTGCCGCTTCTCTTTTTCGCGGCTTGCCGCCCGGCGCTCTGTCCGCCGCCGTTGGCGATTCGCGCCGTGATCAGGGACCGCGGTTCATACGGCCGGCGCGGGACGCGCTCGTAGGCGATCACATCGGCGTGCTTGCCCGGCTCGATCCGGCGGAAGCTCGGCGCCTGCCGGTACGGCGCCGTGTGGACGTTCAGCGGGTCCAGCACCGTGGCCCGCCCCTGCGAAGGCGCCCGCGCTGCGCGCTCGGCCAGCCGCCGCAGTTGGTCCAGCTCCGGCGGCGCCAGCAACTGCCGTCCGTCCACCCAGCCTTCGCTGCCCTTCGCGGTGCGGATCTGGTAAAAGCGGCGGCGGCGGGCGATGATCTCCACCCGGTCTCCGTGGCGCAGCTTCTCCACCACCGGCGCCCGCGCCGCCAGCTGCTGGCGCAGCTCCAGCTCCATCGGGCCGATGTAGGCTTGCCCCAGCGCCGGCCGCCGCTCCGGCGCGGAGCCGCACGCGGCCAGCGCCAGCAGCAGTCCCGGCAAGCCTGTGGCAACCCGTATCCGCATCCGCGCCAAAGCGTTGCCCGCCTCCTCCCAGCTTAGCAACGCTTCGCGGAGCGCCGTCAGGAAAACATTCCCGCCAGGAATTGTTCGATCCGTCCGAGGCCTTTTTCCAGGTTCTCCATCGATGTGGCGTAGGAGATGCGGATGTGATGCTCGGTGCCGAACGCCTCGCCCGGGACCACCGCCACATGCGCGGTTTCGAGCAGCTTCTCGGCGAACTGCATCGGCGTGTGGATGCCGTTCCGGCCCAGCGCGGCGCTGATGTTCGGATAGGCGTAAAACGCGCCGCGCGGCTCGGCGCACCGCACACCGGGCATTTTCCGCAGCCGCTCCACCACGTATTGCCGCCGCCGGCGGTATTCGGCCAGCATGGCCTGCACCGAGCTCTGGTCGCCCAGCAGCGCCTCGATGGCCGCCTTCTGCGCGATCGAGGTCGGGTTCGACGTCGAGTGCGACTGAAGCTTGATGATCGCGCCGCACACCTCCGCCGGCGCCAGCGTGAAGCCGATGCGCCAGCCTGTCATCGCATAGGTCTTCGACAGCGAGCCCGCCACCACCACGTGCTCTTTCATCCCCGGCACGGAGGCGATGGAGAACGGCTCGCTGTCATAGAGGAAGTGGCAGTAGCACTCGTCGGTCAGCAGCCAGATGCCGCGCTCGACCGCCAGACGGCCGATCTTGCAGAACTCCTCGCGGTCGATGACCGCGCCCGAAGGGTTGCAGGGCGAGTTGATGATGATCAGGCGCGTCTTCGGGCTCAGCGCGCGCTCCACCTGCGCCGCCGTCAGCGCGAAGCCGTCCTGTTCGCTGGTCTCGACGAGCACCGGCCGGCCGCCCGAATAGCTGACGACATCGTAGTAGGTCACCCAGTAGGGCACCGGGATGATCACCTCGTCGCCTTCGTTGACCAGCGCCTGCACCGTGTTGAAGATGGCGTGCTTGCCGCCGACGCTGACCACGCACTCCGGCACGCTGTAGGAGGTGCCGAAGTCGCGGCGGTGCCGCTCGCAGACCGCCTGGCGCAGCTCCTGCACGCCGGCCATGGCCGTGTAGCGCGTGAAATTCTCCTCCAGCGCCCGCACGGCCGCCTGCTTGATGTTTTCCGGCGTCGGGAAGTCCGGCTCGCCCACGCCGAAATCGACCACGTCGACGCCCGCCCGGCGGAGCTTCTCCGCTTCGGCCGAAACCCGGGCCGTCGACGACACGCTGATCGCTTGCACCCGACTGGAAAGAGAAGAAGAAAGTGGCTGCAACATTGCTAAAATTATTTGTTTGAAACGGAAGAACACCCGGATGTTTCGCCGGACGGCGGCCTGACAGGGAGCCGCTCCTTCAGCTTCGCCTCGACCTGGGGCGGCACCAGGCCGCTGACATCGCCGCCCAGTGCGATCACTTCCTTCACCAGCCGCGAGCTGAGGAAGGAATATGCTTCTCCTGCCATCATAAACACAGTTTCGATCTCGGGCGCCAGCCGCCGGTTCATCAGCGCCATCTGCAACTCGTATTCGTAGTCGGAAATCGCGCGGATGCCGCGCAGCAGCAGGCTCGCGCCGCGCCGCCTGGCGTATTCCACCAGCAGCCCGTCGAAGCAGTCCACTTCCACGTTGGCCATGCCCGCCGTGGCCGAGCGCAGCATCTCCACCCGCTCCTCGGCCGTGAACAGCGGCTGTTTGCCGGCATTCCGGAGCACGGCCACGATCAGCCGGTCCACCAGCGGCGCGCACCGGTTGATCAGGTCCAGGTGGCCGTTGGTGACAGGATCGAAGGAGCCGGGATATACGGCAATGCGGAGTTTCCGGGTTGTCAATCGAGCGTCTTCCTTCCCGTGCAGGAATGACTCTATTCTATGCCGCCGCGCCGGGACGCTCCTGCGGCGCCGCGCTGTTGTTGCTAGAGTGGGACGGTGGGCCGGAAAGAGGAACTGCGGGCGCGGGTCTTGAAGGATGCTCTGGGGGCGCTGGGCTACCCGGGCTTCATCTCGCTGTTTTCCACCCTTGAGGCCGAAGAGGGCCACGACCCGGCCGTCGTGCTGATGGCCGCGCTGGCCTGCGACCGCCTCGACGAGGCCATCGTCGAGGCGCTCCCCTGGCTCGTGTTGCGCTATGAACACATGGACTGGGGCTGGCTGGTCGCCGAGGCGCGGCGGCGCGGCGTGCAGAACCGGCTTGGCTTTGTCGTGGCTCTGGCGCTGCGCGCCGGCGCCGGCGGAACGCTCGGCATGGAGCGCCTGACCCGCCTCGCCGCCGTCGAGGAAGAGCTCTACGCCTGCCGCCTGCCCAAAGAAGAGGCGCTCTGGCCCGGCGTGCCCGCAGCCAGACGGGAAACCGTGAAGGCCGCCCGCAGCGAAGAGGCCTCGCAGTGGGGCGTGCCCAGCCTGTTGCGCTCGCAGGAGCTGCGCTACCTTGCCGATGTGTGAGCCGCGCCGGCGGCCCGCAGAACGCGGGGTCAATTTGTATCGATCCACCGCTTACCCCCAGCGCGCGCGGCGCCGCGGCAGATAGTGTTACAGATTTCAATCTGTGGCCAGCCTGCCCCCAGCGCGGGCAGCGACGCGCCGGGCGTGATCGGACTCGTCGTCCTGACCTGAGCCGCGCCGGCGCGCGGGCGGCGCTCCGGCACGCGGAATGACGTGGCGGCGCGCCGCTCGAACCCTGGAGGTGCGCGCGCGTCGCGGGTTGCGCCGCTGGCTGACCCGCCCCATGAGCTTGGCCGCGCGCGCGACGCCGCGCCGGTCGTGACCGGGTTCGTCGTCCTGAGCTGAGTCGGGCCGGCGCGCGGGCGCGCTCCGGCACGCGGAATAACGTGGCGGCGCGCCGCTCGAACCCTGGAGGTGCGCGCGCGTCGCGGGTTGCGCCGCTGGCTGACCCGCCCCATCAGCTTGGCCCCGCGCACGGGCGGCGCTTTTCGGCTTTCGGATACGGCGCTTTGTATTTTTCTCGCCCCGCGCGTCGGCGGCGCTCCGGCACGCGGAATGACGTGGCGGCGCGCCGCTCGAACCCTGGAGGTGCGCGCGCGTCGCGGTTCGGGTAAATTGGGAAGGGTTTGCTGCGGTACTTCTCTCCGCAGCCGCCGCCGCGCAAAAAGCCCGGGGCGGCCCGAGCCGGCGGCGAATCTGTTTTGTCAGGGGAGGGACCCATGCTGATGAGATCCTTTGCGCTTTTCCTGCTCGCCCTGTTGCCGGCGCTTCTTTGCGGGCAGCAGCGCACGCTGATGCATTGCTTCACGTTCACCGAGGTTCCCGAAGCCACCGCGGCCGACTGGGACGCCTTCCGCAAGGCCACCGAAGAGCTGCCCTCGAAGATCGACGGCCTCATCAAGGTCTGGCATGGCAAGCTCGCCCGGCCTTTGTCCCTGCTTCAGACCGAGGGTTCGCTGGATGCCGAATCCCAGAAGAAACTTCGCGAAGGCGGGACCGTGCCCGCGCAGGTGAAGACCATTCGCCGCCAGTACGGCGTCTGCATGGAGTTCAGGAACCAGGATGCGCTGAAGGCCTACTCCAAGCACCCGGCTCACGATGCCTGGATGAAGGTCTACGAGAAGGTGCGCGTGTACGGAACCACGACCTTCGACATCCTGCCCTGACGCGCCCGCTTCCCCGGCTCCTCCGGAGCGGAATCGAAATCGATTTCGGTGCTGCAAGCAAAGCGCCTTCAGCACCGCGAACGGAGCAGGCCGCAGGCCTGCGAGAGTGACCGGCCCCGAGCGGGCACCGGCTTCGGAACCACAGGTGAACCGGATTCAGAGGCGCGAACGGAGCAGGCCGCAGGCCTGCGAGAGTGAGCGGCCCCAGCGGGTACCGGCTTCGGAACCACAGGTGAACCGGATTCAGAGCCGCGAACGGAGCAGGCCGCAGGCCTGCGAGAGTGAGCGGCCCCAAGCGGGCACCGGCTTCGGAACCACAGGTGAACCGGATTCAGAGCCGCGAACGGAGCAGGCCGCAGGCCTGCGAGA
>Ga0272446_1002653_pt1 | contig 23918 bp, 18 predicted proteins | sample YNPCB0061_FD_194587 | JGI IMG/M metagenome (GOLD analysis project Ga0272446, IMG submission 194587) | Hot spring microbial mat communities from Yellowstone National Park, WY, United States - YNP-CB-006-1 | ecosystem: Environmental > Aquatic > Thermal springs > Hot (42-90C) > Sediment | place... | reverse complement strand
TTGGCGGGGCGGCGACGCCTCCCCGCACCCCTCCACCGCGTAGGCCCTGTCAGATGTATCGTTGCGGATGCCATATTCGACATGAAGAAAAGAGATTGTCACCAAAGGTTGCACGGCCTTTACCTCGGGCAAGGCGACGCAAATCCTATACTAACCTTGTTACGATGCGTGCTGATCGAGACTGACTGGTGCATCCGGCAAACCCCGTTACACGAATGGTCGGGAAGTAAGGTTGCTGGGAGGGCGAAGCCCTCCCAGCCCTTCCCGTTCAAGCGCATGCCGGTTGCGCCACTAACAGAGGAGGCATCCTCATGGATGTACGTCCGGACCTGGAAAGCGCCACCGGCGTTGCCGAGCCGATCCCGCAAATCACCATTGACGGCAATGAAGCCGCGGCAAATGTGGCATATATGCTGAGTGAGGTGGTGGCGATCTACCCTATCACGCCCTCCACGCCGATGGGTGAGTCGGCGGATGCCTTTGCGGCAGCGGGCAAACCCAACCTCTGGGGCACCGTCCCCACGGTCTACGAGATGCAGTCCGAGGGCGGCGCCGCCGGCGCCCTGCACGGCGCGATGCAGACCGGTGCGCTGACCACTACCTTCACCGCCTCGCAGGGTTTGCTCTTGATGATCCCGAACATGTACAAGATCGCCGGTGAGCTTACCCCGACGGTCTTTCACGTTGCCGCGCGCTCGCTCGCCGCGCAGGGGCTGTCAATCTTCGGCGATCATTCCGACGTGATGGCGGTGCGCGCCACCGGCTGGGCCCTGCTCTCCTCCGGCTCGGTGCAGGAGGCCCAGGACCTGGCGCTCATTGCCCACGCCGCTACCCTGCAATCCCGCGTGCCCTTCCTGCATTTCTTCGACGGGTTCCGCACCTCCCACGAGGTCAACAAGATCACCCCTCTCGATGTCAGCGTCATCCGCGCCATGATCGACGATGAGTTGGTGCGGGCGCACCGGGCGCGCGCCCTCTCGCCCGAGCATCCGGTGCTGCGCGGCACGGCGCAGAACCCCGATGTCTACTTCCAGGCCCGCGAGAGTGTGAACCCCTTCTACATCGCCTGCCCCGGCGTGGTCCAGCAGACGATGGACCAGTTCTTCGCCCTGACCGGGCGGCGCTACAATCTCTTTGACTATGCCGGTGCGCCCGATGCCGAGCGTGTGATCGTGATCATGGGTTCCGGCGGCGAGGTGACCGAAGAGGTGGCCCGCTTCCTGGCCGCCCGCGGCGAGAAGGTGGGCGTCGTGCGGGTGCGGCTCTACCGGCCCTTTGCCGCCGAGGCCTTCGTGGCCGCGCTGCCGCCTACGACCCGCGCCATTGCCGTGCTCGATCGCACCAAGGAACCGGGCAGCGCCGGCGAGCCGCTCTTCCTCGACGTGGTCTCGGCGGTCTATGGCTACGGCAGCGGCCACTTCCACAATGGCGGCGGCCCGCACCGCCCGTTTCCCACCATCATCGGCGGGCGCTACGGTCTCTCCTCCAAAGAGTTCACCCCCGGCATGGTCAAGGCCGTCTTCGATGAACTCGACGCGCCCCATCCGCGCGACCGCTTTACCATCGGCATCACCGACGACCTGACCGGAACCAGCCTGCCCTACGATGCCAGCTTCGATGTCGAGCCGGAGAGCACGGTGCGCTGCGTCTTCTGGGGCCTCGGCTCCGATGGCACGGTAGGCGCCAATAAGAACAGCATCAAGATCATCGGCGAGGAAACCGACTACGAGGCCCAGGGCTACTTCGTCTACGACTCGAAGAAGTCCGGCTCGGTGACGATCTCCCACCTGCGCTTCGGCCCCGAGCCGATCCGCGCCCCCTACCTGATCGGCGACGGCCAGGCCCATTTCGTCGCCTGCCACCAGTTTAGCTTCCTCGAACGCTTCGAGGTGCTGCGCTATGCCCGCCCCGGCGGCGTGTTCCTGCTCAACAGCCCTTACGGCCCCGATGAGGTCTGGTCGAAACTGCCGGTTGAGGTGCGGAAGGCTATTCGCGAGAAGAACCTGCATTTCTGGGTGATCGACGCCACCGCGGTCGCCGCGGCGACCGGTATGCGCGGGCGTATCAATACGGTGATGCAGACCTGCTTCTTCGCCATCAGTGGCGTGCTCCCCCGTGACGAGGCTATCGCCCACATCAAGCGCAGCATCAAGAAGACCTACGGCCGGCGCGGCGATGCGGTGGTCAAGCAGAACTTCATGGCCGTGGATCAGACCATCGACCGGCTCTATGAGGTGCCGATCCCCGCGGTCGAGCCAGAGCAGAACGGCTACCATATGCGCCCGCCGGTCACTCCTGGCGCGCCGCCCTTCGTGCGCGAGGTGCTCGGGGCCATGATCAGCCTCCACGGCGACGATCTGCCCGTCAGCAAGCTGCCCTTCGACGGCACCTATCCCACCGGCACCGCTCGCTGGGAGAAGCGCAACATCGCCATCGAGATCCCCGTCTGGGAGCCGGATATCTGCATCCAGTGCAACAAGTGCGCCTTCGTCTGCCCCCACGCAGTCATCCGCCCGAAGATCTACGCTCCCGAGGCCCTCGCCGGCGCGCCGCCGACCTTCAAGAGCACCGACGCGCGCTTCAAGGAGTTTCCGGGCTACAAGTTCACCTTGCAGGTCGCCCCCGAAGACTGCACCGGCTGTGCCCTGTGCGTCGAGGCCTGCCCGGTGAAGGATAAGCGCCAGACCGGACGCAAGGCGATCAATATGGCCCCCCAGGCGCCCCTGCGCCAGCAAGAGGCGGCTAACTGGGATTTCTTCCTCAACCTCCCCGAGGTGGATCGCACCCAGCTCCACCTCAACACGATCAAGAACTCGCAGTTGCTGCTGCCGCTCTTCGAGTTCTCCGGCGCCTGCGCGGGCTGCGGCGAAACGCCCTACGTCAAGCTGGTCAGCCAGCTCTTCGGCGATCGCTCGGTGATCGCCAACGCTACCGGATGCTCGTCAATCTACGGCGGCAACCTCCCCACCACGCCCTGGACGGTGAACCGCGAAGGGCGCGGCCCGGCCTGGTCCAACTCGCTCTTCGAGGACAATGCCGAGTTTGGCCTGGGTATGCGCCTGACGATCGACAAGCAGCGCGAGTACGCCCGCGAGTTGCTCCCCCGCCTGGCCGGGCGCCTCGGCCCTGATCTGGTCGAAGCCTTGCTGAACGCCGATCAGCACGATGAGGCCGGCATCAAGGCCCAGCGCGAACGGGTGGCCCTGCTCAAGCAGCGCATTGCCGCCGAGCTGGCGGGCAAACCCGACGCCGATACGCCGCTGCTGCGCGATCTGGACTCGCTGGCCGAGGTGCTGGTGCGCCGCTCGGTGTGGATCATCGGCGGTGACGGCTGGGCCTACGACATCGGCTACGGCGGTCTGGATCACGTGCTGGCCTCGGGGCGCAACGTCAACATCCTGGTGCTCGACACCGAGGTGTACTCCAACACCGGCGGACAGGCCAGCAAGGCGACACCCCTCGGCGCTGTGGCGAAGTTCGCCGCCAAAGGCAAGAGCACCCCCAAGAAGGACCTGGGCTTGCTCGCCCTGGCCTACGGCAACGTCTATGTTGCGCGGGTGGCGATGGGCTATGACGATGTGCAGACCCTGCGCGCGATGCTGGAGGCCGACGCCTACGAAGGCCCGTCGTTGATCATCGCCTACAGTCACTGCATTGCCCACGGCATTGATATGCGCCGCGGCCTCGATCAGCAGAAACTGGCCGTGCAATCGGGGATGTGGACCCTCTATCGCTACAACCCGGCCCTGCTGCGCGAGGGCAAGAACCCGCTGACCATCGACTCGAAGGCGCCCTCCGTCTCCATCGAGCAGTACATCTCCGGGGAGGGCCGCTTCCAGATCCTCCAGCGCAGCGACCCGCAGCGCGCCGAGGAGTTGATCGCCGAGGCGATGCGCACCAACGCCGAGCACTATCACCGCCTTGAGCAAATGCTGGACAAGGACGCGTAGGACAAGTCGGAGAGCCGGGCGACCGGGAGCGCCCGAGATGCGGGAACCAGGAGCGTGGCGGATGCGCCCTGAGCGGCGTTGATGCCGGCGCTCCTGGTTGCCCCGATTTCATGGTTGCTGGCGCACCGGCTTCTTCTATCCAGGTGTGGTTCAATCCTGCTTGACCCGGTCGTCTTCGCCTCCACAGCGCTACAAGCCGGTAGCTGTGGAGCTGCGCAGCCACGGTGAAGTTGGAACGCCCAGCGCTGAACTATGCCTCCAGGAGTTACTGCGATGGTTGACCTGAGCACCGAGTACCTCGGCCTGAAGCTGAAGACCCCGATCGTCGTCGCGTCCTCGCCTCTTTCGCAGCGGGTGGAAACGGTGCAGCGCCTCGAAGAAGCCGGCGCCGCGGCCGTGGTGATGTACTCACTCTTTGAAGAGCAGATTATCCACGCCAGTCTGGAGATTGACTACCTGCTCAGCCACGGGGCCGAGAGTTTCGCCGAGGCGCTGAGCTATCTACCCGATGCCGGGCGCTACAGTATCGGGCCGGAGCAGTATCTGGAGCAACTCAGCCGGTTGAAACGCTCGGTGAGCATTCCGGTCATCGGCAGCCTCAACGGCGTCTCCAAGGGCGGTTGGGTCCATTATGCGAAGCTGATCGAAGAGGCCGGGGCCGATGCCCTCGAACTCAACATCTACTATATTCCCACCGACCCGGAGCTGACCAGCGTTCAACTGGAGCAGACCTACGTCGAACTGGTGCGCGCGGTGCGGGCCGAGTTGCGCATCCCCCTGACCGTGAAAATCAGCCCGTACTTCACGGCCCTGCCCAACGTCGCCCGGCGCCTGGTGGAGGCCGGCGCCAATGGTCTGGTGCTCTTCAACCGCTTCTACCAGCCCGATTTCGATCTGGAGCACCTCACCGTGGTGCCTAATCTGCGTCTCAGCACCTCGGACGATCTGCGCCTGCCGCTGCGCGAGGTCGCCATCCTCCACGGGCGCGTGCATGCCGACTTCGCCATTTCGGGCGGTGTGCACACGGCGTTCGATGTGCTCAAAGCGATGATGGCCGGGGCGAAGGTAACGCAGATGGCCTCGGCGCTCCTGCGGGGCAACTACCAGCAGATCGTGCGCAGCGTGATTGCCGACCTGGAAGCCTGGATGGTTGAGCACGAGTACGACTCGATCAGCCTCATGCAGGGCAGCATGTCGCAGCTTGCCGTGGCCGAGCCAGCGGCCTTCGAGCGGGCCAACTATATGAAGGTGCTGGGCTCGTTCCGCTTCAGCGAAGGATCGTCGTCCCATTCCACCCTCACCAGCGGCATGCTCTATCCCTTCCTGGATACGCCTGTGGAGGAGTGAGGTCAAAGCTGGTGGAACACGCTGCGCGGCACACTAACGTGAAAATAAGCCCCTGGCAAGGGGTGTGGGGAAACCCGGTTTCCCCACACCCTCGCTCCGCAGGGGGATGGGGCAACCGGGTTTCCCCATCAACCCACCCGGTGGGAAGGTTTGGGAGGGCGTAGCCCTCCCAAGAAGTATGTTCATCCCGTCGGTGTGCGGCGCAGCCACATGGATGGCTGAGGTGACCATCATTCGCCGCGTTCAGCCCCCCTCCCAGCCTCCCCCCGCTGGGGGGAGGAGCCGGGTGCCCGCCCCCGGTGGGGGAGGGTCCGAGAGGGGGCCGGCGCCGTGCCCGCGGCGCCGACGGGACGCCCGCGCTCCCAGGTCATGTGCATCGCGGCGTTGTGCGCTATGCGCATGACCGTCTCACGTGAAACGGGGGGAACCTGGTTCCCCCTACCCCTGCGCGCGGGAGGGCCTGGCCCTCAAGCAGGGGTAGGGGGAAACCCGGTTTCCCCCTACTCCCACCCGCGGGAGGGTTTGGGAGGGCGCAGCCCTTGAGCAGGGGTAGGGGGAAACCGGGTTTCGCCCTACCCCACCCGGTGGGAGGGTCTGGGAGGGCACAGCCCTCTCAGGAGAATCCTTTTATCCCATTGCGGATGCGCGCCGGAGGCCCGCGCACTCAGGCCCTCTCCCTGTGCGAGGTTCCCTACCCCTGGCCTTATGCCTTGCCATAGACGGGCACGTGGGCCCCACTGATGATCTGCGCATCGGGACCGACCAGGAAGAGGATCACCCGCGCGATGGCTTCGGGCGGGACCCAGCGGCTATGGTTGGCTTGCGGCGCGGCGCGGCGGTTGGCGGGGGTGTCGATGGTGCTGGGCAGAATCGAGTTGACGGTGATATTGTGATCGCGCAACTCGGCGGCGAGGGCCTCGGTCAGTTGCAGCACCGCCCGTTTCGAGGCGGCATAGGCGGCCAGGTTGGCCCCGGCCTGCGTGGCGGTGCGGGTGCTCACGTTGACGATGGCCCCTCCCCCGCGACGGATCATGTGCGGCGTCGCCGCCGCGCATGAGATCACCGCGGTCTTCAGGTTGATATCGATCTGCTGCTGCCAGAGTGCCCAGCCCGTCTCGTGCACGGGCTTGCCCCCGTCGAAGCCGCCGGCCACGTTGACCAGAATATCCAGTCCCCCTGACGTTGCCGCAACCTGATCGTAGTACACCCGCACGCCCTGCTCATCGGTCAGGTCAACCTGGGCGCCGGACAGGGCCGCATCGCCGGCGCGCCCCAGCCGTTCGCGCAGGGCCTCCAGTTCACCGGCGTGGCGATAGGGGACGGCCACGACGGCCCCGGCGCTCAACAGCGCGTCAACCACCGCGCCACCCAGCGCGCCGGTTCCTCCGGTCACGATCGCTACCTTGCCGCTCAGTATCATACCTATGCTCCGGCAACCTCAGGTGGCTCATCGCCGTGACGCAGATCTCACTGGACGACGACCACCGGCGGCACCTTGCTCCACAGCCGTTCCAGGCGGTAGTACTCGCGCTGGGCCGGGCTGAACACGTGAACGACCACATCATTATAGTCGAGCACGATCCACCCGCTTTCGGGGGCACCTTCACGGCGCGGATTCAGCCCGAACTCCTGGTGAACCTTCTCATCGATGTGCTCCACAATCGCCCGGATCTGGCGATCGTTTTCTCCGGAGCAAATCACGAAATAATCGGCAATGACGCTTTGCGGGCGAATGTCGAGCAGCACAATCTCGTCGGCCTGTTTGTCTTCGGCCAGTTCGACAACGCGCCGGGCGATGATTCCGGTCTCGATAGCCCTGCTCCTTTCTAATGTGAACATAGTCCCTCAGAGGAGGGGTGTAGGGGAACCGGGTTCCCCCACCCCCCCGCCCGCGTCTCACGCGGGGGGATGGGGAAACCCGGGTTTCCCATCCCCCTGCCCGCGGGAGGGTCTGGGAGGGCGCAGCCCTCCCAGGAACACCCGTATGTGCATTGCGGCGTTGTGCGGCGGAGCCGCTTGGACGGCTAACGTGAACATAGGCTCTCGAAGAGGGTGTGGGGAAACCCGGTGTCCCCACCCCCCGCCCCGCAGGGGCATGGGGACACCGGGTTTCCCGATGCCCCCTCCCGGTGGGAGGGTCTGGGAGGGCGAAGCCCTCCCAGGAACAACCGTAGGTTCATCGCGGCGTTGTGCGCGAATCGCATGGACGGCTGAGGTGAACATAGGCCGGGAGCGCGGGCGTCCCGCCCGCGTCGCGTCTCCGCGGGCAAGATGCCCGCGCTCCCGGGCCGTTTGCATCGGGCGTTGTGCGCCCCGCGAATGTGGCCTGATGTGATGGACGACCAGTAACGTGCGGCGCAGCCGATCTTACGTCCTTTTATTCGTTATACAGGATCGTAAAAGGTTTGGCAAGCCTCAGCCCTGGCGTTGCAGGAGGAGCACCCCGGCGACGATCAACAGGGCGGGGAAGAGGAACGACGTGTCGATACCGAACTGATCCAGCAGGACCAGGCCGCCGATGCCGATGAGGATCAGCCCGAGGGTGCGCCAGCGGGCGGTGCGGCGCCCGGGCTGCTCCCGCGTTTCCGCAGGTGGCGCCGGGGACACACTGCGGTCGGCGGGTTCCTCTGTGCCTGACGGCTGTTCGGTGAGCGGGTCGCAGCGCTCCAGGGGCGACCCCTGAACCGCGACGATGCCCTGGGATCGGGCGTGTTGCGCCGGTTGATCGAGCTTCTCACGGGCAACCGCCGTCGTGGCCGGCTGCCTCGTCTCCACCTCCACCCGGGCGCCCCGTCGGGCGCGTCTGCCGGCGGGCTGGCCCGCGCCGGTTGATGGCGCCCTGGGCATTATCGCCCACAGGATCAGGTATGCCGGCAACCCGAGCCCGCTGGTGAGGGTCACGATCACAAAGATCAGACGCACGATCACCGGGTCGATCGTGAAATACTCGGCGAGACCGCCGCACACGCCCGCCACCATGGACTCGGTGGCGCTCCGCCTCAGACGGGGCTGCATTGCGCGCTCCTACGGCTATTGGCAGCCGCTTGCTTCCCTGGAAACTGTCTCACGCCGCCTGACGGCCAGTTGGGAGGAGGGGAACCCCCGTTTCCCCTCTGCCGCCGCGGGCGACACGCCGGAGGTGTGGTTAGGCGCAGCCTCCCGGCGCTCCTCCAACGCCAGCGTCGAGAGGGTTCTGGGGAAACCGGGTTTCCCCAGACCCCGGCCCTCGGGAGGATCCGGGAGCAATACCTGTTAAATAAGCAAACGCGGCGCTTTAACCCCCTCCCAACCTCCCCCCGCTGGGGGGAGGAGCCGCACGCTCGCCCCCGGCAGGGGAGGGCTGGAGAGGGGGGCAGTCACCTCATTTGAAAAGTATTGTGTCTAACCGAACATAGGACGGTAAACGAACGGTTCGTGTTGCAGCCGGTGCGTGGCTCGACGAGCTGCGCCTACGGCATCGGCTCCAGCGCGCCATACTCCAGCGGATTGACGTTCACCCACTGCTCACCGTTCCGGACCCAGACCTGGTAATCCAGATGCGGACCGGACGACATCCCGGTGGAGCCGATGGAGCCGATCAGGTCGCCGCGGCGCACCTCCTGGCCGTCGCTGACGGCGAAGGAGGCCAGATGGGCGTAGCCGGTGCGATAGGCGGCATTGGTGACCCAGACGTGGTTGCCCGCCGGGTAGCTGTTGGCGGTGACCGTGACCACGCCGCTATGGGTGGCGTAGATCGGGCGCTCCCACGTGCCTTCGGGATCGGCCTTGCCATCGCCGTCGCCATCGAGGGCCAGATCAATGGCGCCCCAGACCTCGACGGGAGCGTGGGTGCCGGCGCCATAGCCCTGGGTGATCACCGTATTCGGCACTCGCAGCGGGTTTCCGTGGGGCCTGGTCCCGTCGGGCATGCCACGGCCCCGCAGGGGTTGGGCGGGGGGGCTGAACTGTGCCCGCCACTCGTCCACCAGCCGCTGCACGACGTTGATGTATCCCTGCACATCATTCTCGAAGGCCGGGGCGTAGATGGGGATGATCTCGGCCACGGTGCGCGTGCCGCGCCCCTGGATGTACTCGACGGCGATCAGCCGGTACCAGTCTTCGATGCCCTCGGCCCAGGAGCTGTAGTCGCGAAAGCGCCCGTAGCATGTGGGATACCCGGCGCAGATAATATTGCCGATGTTATGGGTCGTGCGACCGCCGGGCTTGAGGCCGGCCCAGTTGGGATTGGTGCCAGCCCCGCTTTCGTGAATGAAGAACGCCACGGCGAAGGCCGGGTCAATCCCGTAACGGAGGCCGAGGTTGTACCAGTCGTTGCCTGTTCCCGCAGCGGGGGAGCCATAGGAGGACAGGATCGCGTCAATCTGCTGCGGGGTGAGACTGGGCGGCCCTTCGACGGTATAATCGCCCACCGGGCGCGCCACGGCGCCCGCCATCGCCGCGCTGCCTTCATAGCCGTTGAGGCGCGCGTCCACCCAGCGGCCCAGTGGCGTATCGCCCGGCCCGCCCTTGAGAGCGATAATCACTGCCAGGCTCACCACCACGATCAGTGCCACCTTGCTCCAATGCCTGACTTCCGCCGGCAATGCCAGCGCGAGCGGACCAAGGAACGTGTCGAGCAATGCCAGCGGGTCCCGCCACTGGCCGGTATCCGGCGCTTCCCGCTCCCCCGCCGGGCGCGGTGCCCCTGCCGGTCCCGTGTCGCGCCGGTCATCCTCAGCATAGGCAGGGCGCGCGTCGAGCCGGGTTCGCGCGCGCTCCATTCGCGCGACGACGCGCCGCTCATCATCGTTCGGCCGCGCCAGCTCACCGGACGCGCCGGGCGCGGCGTCAGGGGGGGCGAAGGGGCGCACTCGCAGGTCCGGCCTGCCAGGGGGGGGCGCCGGGGCGGGCGCGTCGGCGCCCCGGAGCCTGCTGGCGGGCGACCGGTCGTAGCCTGGCCGCGCCGCGTGCCTGCCAGGGGGGGGCGCGTCGGCGCCCCGGGGCCTGCTGGCGGGCGACCGGTCGTAGCCTGGCCGCGCCGCGTGCCTGCCAGGGGGGGGCGCTGGGGCGCGCGCCGTGCCGGTGCCCGGAAGGCCACCTTGTTCAGCGGACTCCCCATCGCTCGACGTCGCGGGGGAGCAATCCTCCCCCGGTCGAGGATCGCGACCGGATCGGCCCGCGCGGTCGAGACGGGTCGCGGCGAAGGTGGGAAAGTTCGCTTCGTCCTCGGCGAAGAGGGGTGAAAGCGGCTGAGGAGGGCGCTTCTTACGGGCGATGTCCTCGCCCTCCAGTGGAAAGAGAGGCTCACGCCGCCGTTGATCCGCCGGACGATCCTGGTCGTCGGATGCACTCACGGAAGTTGCTCCTGCACCAGCAGTGCCTGCTCCTCCGCCGTGGGCAGACGGAATACGCCCTCGCGATTGAGGTAGACGACCTGTTCGTTGCTGACCGTGAGCACCAGATCCTGGAGGCCGTCACCGTCCATATCTTGCAGCAATAATACCACAGGCGCAAGATCTTGACGCTCCCCGAACAGGTACGGACCGGGCAAACTACGCGCCTGCTGTGGGTCGCTCCCGGGCAGTTCGAGCACCACTACCTGGCGTTCCAGGTTCATGGCGACAATATGGGTTGGGCGCCCGGCGCCTTCCGCGCCATGGCCGACGTACCCCGTCACGTGGGCCGTGCGGGGCCGCCCATAGCGCAGATCATCGAGCGTCACCCGCGCGCGCTCCACCACTGCGCCGACCAGCACGTGGATCGCCAGCGCCGCCAGCGCGAACGTCAGCGCGTAGGTCGCCAGCCCCAGGCTCCGGGGGAGCGTGGGCATGTTCTTGCCGAGTTCCCTGCTCGTCACCGCCATAGCTGACCTCCTTCCTCCAGGTGCGTTCGCGCGGACGTGGCCCGCGCCCACCGTGCTCGGAGAAGAGGGTGTTCTGAGAAGGTGTAGCCCTCCCGGACCCTCCTGTTCGAGAACCCGCCACTGTGCCCTTGAAGCGATATGGAGAAAGCCGATTTCGCCACGCCCCTGACCATGGGAGGGTCGGTGAGGTGCGTCCTTCCCCGGCCGCCACGTCCCTTCAAGAACGTACCGTGCGCACTCCCGTCGGGGATACGGGAGACCAGGTTTCCCCGCATCCCCGATGGGGGGCTGAAGAATGGTAAAGTGACAGGACTTACGCGGTGGAGGGGCGTGGGGAGGCTGCGCCTCCCCGCATACTCTCCTTGCCTACCCGCGATGGCCAGGCATCCTGGCGCAACGAGAAACGAATGGAAGCGAATGGAAGGGTTCCTGGAGGGCCTGCGGCCCTCCACTCCCCCCCACCGGAGGGCGACCGCGTAAGTCTTGTAAAATGAGAACTAATGTTCTTATTCTACCATGGATCCGCCGATTTTCAATCCGACGCGTCATAGAGACGCTGCAAGCTCGTGAGCGCTAACGTGAATATGGGGGAACCTGGTTCCCCCATACCCCCGCCCGCGGGAAGGCGAGGGCGCAGCCCGTGCGTAGGGGGAGGGGGAAACCCGGTTTCCCCACACCCCGCTCCAGCCGACGTGCCGGGAAGCGTTGCTGTCACGCCCGATCGAGCACGGCGAGGGTCTCTACGTGGGGGGTATGGGGGAACATGTCATAGCCGCGGAGGAAACGCGCGGCGTAGTGCGGGGCAAGCGCGAGAAGATCTTCGATCTGGGTGAGCGGGTTGCACGAGACATAGATGATCCGGCGCGGGCCGATGCGCAGCAACTCGCGGCAAACATCGGGGCCGAGGCCGGTGCGGGGCGGGTCGAGCACCGCCACATCGAAGGCGCCCCGCCCCTGGGCGCGCAAATACGTCCCTACGTCAGCGGCGACCGACTCGACGTTGGCACTGCCGTTCGCCGCGACGTTCTCGCGCGCCAGGGTGGCGCTCTCCTCCAGCGCCTCCACGCAGACCACGCGAGCCACGCGCGGCGCCAGGGTCAGCCCCATCAGGCCCACGCCGCCGTACAGGTCAGCCACGACGCGCGCCCCGGGCTCGACCGCGGCGCTCACGTCGTCGAGGAGGCGCTTCAGGAGATGCACATTATTCTGGAAGAAGGTATTGGGGCCTATCGCCAGGCGCAGGCGCCCGACGCGCATGCTCAGCGTCGCGGCGCCCCAGTGGCGCACCGGCGTGCCGAAGGAGAGGTCGGTCAGGGTGGCGTTGCGCAGCCAGTGGAAGCCGACCACGCCGGGTTGCTCTAGCGCTGCGGCGGCCAGGCGCTCCATGGCCGCTTCTGGCTCCCCCGCGGCAGTAACCGCCGCGAGCAACAGTTCGTTGTCGAGGTTGCGGCGCACGACTAGGTAGCGCAGAAAGCCTTCGTGGCGCCGCACGTCGTAGTCGGGCAGGCCCAGGGCGCGGGCCGCCGCCCACACCGCGCGGGCCGCCGCGAAGGCTTCTGGAGGAATGAGGTGGCACTCTTCCAGATCGACCACGTGATTGAAGCGTCCGCGCGCCCGTAGGCCGAAGCGCCCCCTGGTGGCCACGTAGTCCATGCGCGTGCGATAGCCGAAGGGATCAGGGGAGGGCACGAGTTCAAAGGCTCCGGTTGGGGTGGCCACCGCTATGCCGGCCTCGGCGAAGATACGTTCCAGGGCGGCGCCTTTGGCGGCGAGTTGCGCGGGGTAGGCCCGGTCCTGAAAGGCGCAGCCGCCACATTCGACGGCATGCCGGCAGCGAGGCGGAACGGCCTGCCCCGACCGGGCCAGGTCGTGTACCAGGCGCCGGAACTCCTTCGCGCGCATGCTGGCCCTCCTGCGTCGTGCGGGCCTCCCTGCCGGCTCGCGTCTCATACCATTGTTGATTGCCGATTTTGGATTGTGGATTGCCCCGCAGGGCGTCACCGTGCGATCCGGCACTCCGACCAATGCGGAAAGTTCAACAGGAAATGGTATCACTCCTTGTGGGGGGAGGTGCGGCGGGCCTGGCCCACCGCGATCCCGTTGGTCCGCCCGCGGCGGGGGCGGGCCCCGGCGCAGACCGAAGGAGTCTGCCGCCGCGGGCGGAACGGCAGGTGCGGGGAGGCACGGCCTCCCTGCGCCCCGTCAACGGTAACGTAGGGGGTAAACCATACGCCTGAGGCGTGGTTCAAAACCTGCGGTTTGCGCTTGACCGTCTGGCGGGGAGGTGTGGGGAGAGGCCTGGTCCCTCCCCACCTCCCCCGTGGTCCCGTGTCGAGGCAAACGGTCAAGTCCGTTTGAACCATGCCTAAAATCCAGAACCTAAAATCCCAAATCGTATTACCCCTCGGCCAGGCCCTCCTCCTCGACCATGCGGCGCATGCGGGCCAGCGTCTGCGCCCGGCGCGCGCGCGCGAGGGTCGCCGGCCCCGGCGGGGTGAAGGGCCAGGTGACGCCATCGCCCTCGAGGCGCCCGCGCTCGAGATCCAGCCGCAGGAGCGACCCTTCGGCGAGGTGAGCCGCGGCGGGGGGCAGACTCAACACCGGCAGGCCGTAAGCTTCGGCGGCGGCGACCAGGTCCGCCGCCGCCTCCCGACAGATCAGCGCCGCGACACCCACGGCCTGCAGGGCCAGCACCGCCGCCTCGGCCCCCTCGCCGCCGGACAGCGCTCCGTCCACCACCAGCACGTCACCCTCGCGGGTGCGTTCGGCAAACTCCGCGTCAACTGCCGCGAGACAATGAGCGGCGATGTCCGCCGGATCGCCGCGAGCGACCACCTCGGGGGCGATCACCTGCCAGGGGGTCAGGGAGGCGCTGACGCGCCGGGCGTAGCCGGTGATGACCATACGCGCTTCAGATCCTATGCGGCCATACGCGCATCGAGCACGCGGCGCACGGCGTCCACGTCGGGCGGCAGTTCGATGGGCGGGTTGGCGTAGGTGCTGACCACTTCACGCAACTGGCCCTCGTGGTACTCGATCTTGAAGCGGCTGAACTTCAGCCCGTGGGCGGTTGAGACGACCACCACCCGGTCGCTGCGCCGGATCACGCCTTGCTCGACCAGTTTGATTGCTGCGGCCAGGGCCACGCCGGTATGTGGGCAGGCGTAGGCGCCGGTGCGATCGGCGCGCGCCGCGGCATCGGCGAGTTCCTGCTCGCTAGCCTGCTCGACCACGCCATTGAAACGCTGCAGGGTGCTGATGGCCCGGTTGATGCTGACCGGCGCGCCGATCTGGATGGCCGAGGCCGCGGTGGTCCCGGCGGTGATCGGCTCGTAGCGCCAGTCATTGCGGTAGGCGCGGTAGAGCGGGTTGGCGTGCTTGGCCTGGGCGCAGGCGATACGCGGCAGGCGGGAGATCAACCCCAGGTCGTACATCATCAGCAGGCCCTTGCCCAGGGCGAAGGTGTTGCCGAGGTTGCCGCCGGGGATGACGATCCAGTCCGGCACTTCCCAGTCGAACTGCTGGACAATCTCGATGCCAACGGTCTTCTGGCCCTCGATGCGCAACGAGTTGAGCGAATTGGCCAGGTAGAGGCCATTGTTGGGATCGGCGGTAATCTCGCGCACGATGCGCATACAGCCGTCGAAGTCGGTGTCGAGGGAGATGACGGTGGCCCCGTGGGCGATCGGCTGCACCAGTTGGGCCACGCTGACCCTGCCGCGGGGCAGGAAGACAATTGTCGGAATGCCGGCCGCGGCCCCGTAGGCCGCCAGGGCCGCGGAGGTATCGCCGGTGGAGGCGCAGGCCACCGCGCGGATGGGCTTGCCCTCGCGGATCATCTGCTTGACGACGCTCACCAGCACGGTCATGCCCAGGTCCTTGAACGACCCGGTATGGCTATTGCCGCACATTTTGATCCAGAAGTCCTCAACGCCGATCTCGCGACCGAAGCGCTCGGCCCAGAAGAGATTGGTGCCGCCCTCGAACATACTGACGACGTTCGCGTCGTCCAGTTCGGGGCAGACCCACTCCTTCTTGCCCCAGACGCCGGAACCATAGGGCCAGGCGGTGCGCATCCAGCGGCGGTCGAAGAGGCGCTTCCACTCCTCGGCGCTCACCTGGCGCAGGGCCTCGAGATCGTGCTGCACTTCGAGCAACCCGCCGGAGCGCGAGTAGTAGACCACCTCGGTCAGCGGGTAGCGCTCGTCGGGATCATCCTGAGCGGCGAACCAGGCGCGGTAGGTAGGCATGGGAGACCTGCTGGCGGGGATTCAAGCTGCGGCGACCCTTGCCGGCGATTATACCATGCCCCCGGCGCTCTCGGCTTCGATGGCGGCAATCTGCCTGCCGGCCTCATCGCGCCAGTAGCCCTCGGGGGACAGTTCGACGAAGCGCCGCAGGTCGGCGAGGGCCTGCGCGGGTTTGCCATTGAAGCGATGGAACAGGCCGCGTTGCAGGTAGGGTTCGGGCCACTCGGGGAGCAACGCGCTGGCGCGCTCCAGATCGGCGATAGCGGCGGCGTACTCCCCCAGTTCGCGCCCGCGGATGAGGCCGCGCCGGTAGTGCGCCGGGGCGAAGTCGGGCCAGCAACGGGTGGCGCGCTGAAACGAGCCGACTCCGGCGCGATAGAAGGAGCGGTCGTGGGTCGTGTGCCCCATGTAGCACAGGCTGAGGCCCCAGAGGTGCCACCAGCGCGCCCAGAGGCGGCCCAGGAGGGCGGTGCGTTTCTTCATCGTGTTTGGATGCTTCGACATGCTTTCAGCAGGGCTATGCGAGATGCTCCCGGCTCGTGCTGGACCGCCCGGCGGGTGGCGATATGGGGAAACCGGGTTTCCCCGGCCCCCTGCTCGAGGGCTGCGCCCTCGCAAACCTTCTCACAGATGGGGGCTGGGGAAACCTGATTTCTCCAGCCCCCATCTTCAACGGGCCAGGTTCACGTTGGCGATAGACGACAATGCCGTCTGCAGATTCGCGGTCGTGCGCAGGTCGCTGAGATCGGCGCCCAGGCTGACCAGTGTCTGGGCGACCTCGGGCCGGATGCCGGCCAGTATCGTTTCGGCTCCCATCAGACGGGCGGCCTGGGCCACCTGAAGGAGCGCCGCCGCAACCTGCGTGTCAACCAGCGCCACGCCGGTCATGTCCAGGATCAGGGTGCGGACACGCCGCTCGGCGAGCGCCTGGAGCACTGTTGTGAACAGGTGCTGGACGCGATGGGTATCAATGTTGCCGATCAGCGGAAGCACCAGTGTCGTATCGCTCACCGGGATGATGGGCAGCGCCACGGCCATGAACAACTCGTTCAGCTTTTGTTGGGCCTGGAGACTCTCAGCAAGTTGCGCCGCGGTGGCGCGCTGTTCTTCCACCAGTTGCCGCAGCCTTGCGGTGCGTTCCGCAACCCGCGCCTCCAACGTGGCATTGATATCGGACAACTGCCGGTTGGTCGTTTCGAGGCGCTGCCGGGCCGTATCCGCATCGCGCAGCGCGCGCTCCAGACTCCGCGCCCCGATAAAGGAAATGAAGGCGCTGATAGTGAGCAGCACTGTTAGATGGGCCGTTGCCAGATGCAGATCGATCGCCTCACGGGTTGCCGGTGGAACTAGAGCGAGGGTGCCTGCAACTCCGGTGATCAACAGTCCGAGCACGATCCAGATTTGCTGCGGAGGAAGCAGGATGCTGGACAATAGCACTCCGATGATCATGTAAAACGAGTTGAACCGAGAAGTCGGGTTCAGAAACACACCGCTCAACGCCCCGATACTACTGAGCACGATCAGGATATAGGCTCCAGCGGTAACCAGACCCTTTCGCGCCAGGGCCGCTGCCCCGGCAAATACCATCAACGCCAGCCCGAGGTTAAGAAAGCGTCCAGGCGATGGTTGTAGCAACGTCAGCCCAAGTCCGAGACTCAAGAGCATGGCCACGATGCCCAGGCAAATGATGATCAGGATGCGTCCCCGGCGCCTGGTATCGGGATCGGTGGCCGTGACAGTGGTAAGGGTTTCAATCCAATGGATCATCTGGAGACCCCTAACGTGAAAATAGGCTGCTGGAGCAGGGGCATGGGGAAACCCGGTTTCCCCATGCCCCCACCCGGTGGGAGGGTTTGGGAGGGCGCAGTCCTCCCAGGAACGGTCGTATGTTCATCCCATCGGTGCGCGGGCGCAGCCGCATGGAGGGCTGATGTGAATTGCAGGGTGCTGCCCCCCTCCCAGCCTCCCCCCGCTGGGGGGAGGAGCCGGGTGCCCGCCCCCAGCGGGGGAGGGTCAGGGCAGGGGCTGTCACCGTGCCCGCGGAGCCGTGACGCGGGCGGGACGCCCGCGCTCCCGGGCCATGTGCATCGGGCGTGGTGCGCCCCGCGCATAGGGCCTGACGTGACTATGGGGGAACCTGGTTCCCCCATACCCCTCCCGGTGGGAAGGTTCTAGGAGGGCGCAGCCCGCGAGCACGGGGATGGGGAAACCCGGTTTCCCCATAGCCCCACCCGGTGGGAGGGTTTGGGAGGGCTGCGCCCTCCCAGAAACAATCGTATGTTCATTGCGGCGTTGCGCGGCGCAGCCGCATGGACGGCTTGATAGCCTATCGCGACTGCAATTGTAACATGGAGTTGCAACCAGATTATCCGGTTTCGGGTTCATCGAGAAAACATGCTTTCCCGAGAGGGAGGCATGCAGAGCGAATAGGGGCCGGGGCGAAAGAATGCTATAATGGCCCCTGCGAAAACGAGGCGCGCGGCGCGTCCGCCGGCTGCCAGGCGTTGCGCGCAGAGGGGTTGATGCGGGGAGGTTCACCTTGATGCGCCATGTGCGCGCCTTCATGCTGGCAATCAGCCTCTTCGCCCTGGTGATCGCCTGCGGCGGCTATGTCATCTTGAGTGAGATCCGCGCCCCTGCGGCGGCGGCGGGCGACCCGGTCGAGTTCATTGTTGAGCCGGGCGCCTCGGCCGGCGAGATTGCCACGGCCCTCAAGGCCGAAGGGTTGATCCGCCAGCCGACGCTGTTTACCCTGCTGGCCCGCAGCCAGGGGCTGGAGAACAAATTGCAGGCCGGGCGCTTCATCCTCAGCCCGACTATGACCATGAGCCAGATCCTGATCGCCCTGCAGAACAGCCGCATGGCCGAGGTGCAGGTGACCATCCCGGAGGGGACGCGGCTGGAAGAAATCGCCGCCATCCTGGAAGCGGCCGGCGTGACCGGCGCGGCGGACTTCCTAGCCGTCGCCCGCGACGGGGAGCGTTTCCGCGAGGAGTTCTTCCTGCTGAGCAGCATGCCCGAAGGCGCCTCAATTGAAGGCTACCTCTTCCCCGACACCTACCGCTTTCCCGAACAGGCGCGCCCCGAGGAGGTCATTCGCGCCATGCTCACCCGTTTTGTCGAGCAGTACGCCGCCATCGAGCGCGGCGTGCAGGTGCCGGGGGCCACGGTGCACGACCTGGTGACGATGGCTTCCATCGTCCAGCGTGAGGCGGCGCGCCTCGATGAGATGCCGCTGATCGCCGGGGTGTTCTGGAACCGGCTCAAGCCGGAGCACGCGCCGATCGTCGGCGGCGCCCTCGGCTCGGACGCCACGGTGCAGTACGCCGCGGGCTACAGCGCCGCGGAAGGCGCCTGGTGGCGCAAAACCTTGACCGACGAGGATCTGCGGATCGCCAGTCCTTACAACACCCGGCTCAATCCCGGCTTGCCGCCCGGCCCCATCGCCGCCCCCGGCCTCGCCGCTCTGAAGGCCGCCGCGCAACCCGACACCGCCGCCGGCTACCTGTTCTTCGTCGCCAGTTGCGCCAGAGACGGCAGCCACAACTTCGCCGCCGCCTACGAGGAGTTTCAGCGCTACGAGGCCGAATGGCTCGCCTGCCAGTAGCCCCCCGCGCGGGCGCTTCCCGCGGGAGGGCGCAGACCCTCCCGGAAATGCCCTGGACGTGAACATAAGCCCTCGGCGAGGAATATGGGGAAACCGGGTTTCCCCACGCCCCCGCCCCGCAGGGGAATAGGGAAACCGGGTTTCCCCATGCCCCGCTCCGAGAGCTTATGTTCACGTTAGCGCATGCGGCGCCGCAGCCCCCCTCCCAACCTCCCCCCGCTGGGGGGAGGCGCCGGACCCCCTCCCCCAGCGGGGGAGGGCTGGGGAGGGGGCAGTCACCTTCGTTGCAACGGATTGCCGCTCGAGCATAGAGATGGCGAAACCCGGTTTCCCCACCTCTATGCCCGCCGGAAGCAATGTGAGCGTGACCCTCCGGGTCGCGCGCGGGAAACGCACCTATGCAGCGCATTATCCTCATCGGCGATCCGGTGGCCCATAGCCGCTCGCCGCGCATGCACAACGCCGCCCTGCAACACCTCGGCATCGTCGCGCGCTACGAGGCGCTGCGCACCACCGCAGCCGAACTTCCGGCGCGCGTGGCGGCCCTGCGCGGCCCGGAATACCTCGGCGCCAACGTCACCCTGCCCCACAAGCAGGCGGTTATCCCGCTCCTCGACCGGCTCGAGGAGCAGGCCGCGCTGATCGGGGCGGTCAATACGATCTACAAAGACGGCGACGCCCTGGTGGGCGCCAACACCGACGCCCCGGCCCTGCGCGCCGATCTGGCCGACGCTGGCGTTGACCTCGCCGGGCGCAGCGTGGTGATCCTCGGGGCCAGCGGCGCGGCCCGCGCCGCCGCCTTCGCCCTGGCCGGGGCCGGGGTCGGCAGCCTGGTGATCGCCAACCGCACCGTCGAGCGCGCCGAGGACCTGCTCGCCGACCTGCTCATCGGCATCACCGACGAACAGGGGTTGACCGCCTCCGGCGAGCCGCCGCCCACCCTGATCGCCCTCGATCTGCGCGACCCTGACCTGCGCGAGCATCTTGCCGCCTGCGACCTGCTGGTCAACGCCACGGCCCTCGGCTGGCGCGAGGGCGAGACGCCCCTGCCCGATCCCCCCGTCGGCTCGCGCACCCTGGTCTACGACATGGTCTACCGGCCCACGCGCCTGCTGCGCGAGGCCGCGGCGCGCGGCGCCGCCACCCGCGATGGCCTGGGCATGCTGTTGCACCAGGGCGCCCTGGCCTTCACCCGCTGGACCGGGCGCCCGGCTCCCCTCGCGGTCATGCGCGCCGCGCTGCAGGAGACGGGGTGAGGGGAGCAAACGCCGGGGCTGGTTCAATAGGGCTACGTCAATGTCCGGTTGATCGTCCGCGCTGTGGGCGTAAACGCCTCGGCTACGGCTGCGAAGGCCACTTGCGTGGCCTGTGGAGCCCGCGAAAGCGGGCTTCGCAGAGGCTAGCCCGCAGCTTCAGTCGCCGGGCGGACGACGTTGACGTAGCCCTGGCCGGTTCGACCGAAGCATGACCCTGGTTGCGCCTGGCTGGTATGATACGGTGGCCAGGATCTCCTCGCAGGGCGCGGAGGGGACCGCCGCTTCCTTCCTGGCCGGCGCGATCCTCCGCTGTACATGCTACGGACATTCGCATGCTTCCCGCGCTGCTGGTCTTTCTGGCCGGACTGATGCTCGGCTCGCTGCTCAATGTGCTGATCATCCGCATTCCGCGCGAGGGGCGCCTGCTCGGCTGGCCGCGCTGCACCCGCACGGGCGCGCCCCTGGCCCCCTGGCAGGTGACCCCCGTGGCCGGCTGGCTGCTCCAACGGGGCCGAGCGCCCGACGGGCGCCCGTTGCACTGGATCTATCCCCTGGTCGAACTGATCACCGCGCTCATTCTGCTGCGGCTCTATCACCTCTATGGCTTCGGCCCGGCCTTCTTCTATCTGGCCTTTGTCTGCGCGGTGCTGATCGTTACCGGGGCGATTGACTGGCTCTACCGGTATATCTACACCTTCGTCATCCTTGGCGCGGCCCTGGTGGCCCTCGTCGCCGGACCGCTCGCCGGCCTGAACTGGCTCAACGTCACCCTCGGCGCGCTCGCCGGCGGCTTCGTTTTCATGTTGTTCTACCTGGCGGCCCGCCTCCTCTTCCCCGGTTCTGGCGTGCCCTTTGGTCTCGGCGATGTCTACCTGGCCATCTTCATCGGCGCGGCAGTAGGGTTGCTCAACCTGGCCCCGGCGCTGTTCTACGGCATGCTCCTGGCCGGCATCGTCTCGGCGGGCATTCTCATCGCCCGGCGCGCCGGGCGGCCCACGCCGACCTATATCGCCTATGGCAGCTATCTCTGCCTGGGCACGCTCCTGTTTATCGCCCTGGGCGGTATGGGCTGATGTGAACATGGGGGAACCGGGTTCCCTCATACCCCCGCCCGCGGGAGGGTTTGGGAGGGCGCAGCCCTCCCAAACACAACTATAAGCGCCTGCTGAAGCTATGCAACGCATTCCTCTCACCATCGAACAGCAAAACACGCTCAAGGCCCTCGCCTGGCTGATGGTGGCCATGATCGGGGCCTGCGTCATCGGCCTGGGCACGATCTTTACTTGCCTGTTCATCGCCAGCGGTAACGCGCCGATCGTCAGGGTCTTTATCATCGTGGGCCTGACCATAACCCTGGTGTCGCTCGGGTTCGTGGCGTGGCGCGTCTACAGCATCGCCCTGGACCTGCGCGACGGCGTGGCCCATGTCCACGCGGCGCGCCTGACCCGCAAGTTCAGTTCCGCGCGCAACCCGAAACAGTTCTACGCGGTCTTTGATACTCCTGTTACGCTTCAGATAAGCCGCGAGAGGTGGGAACCGCTTCAACCCGAGGGCCGGTACCTGGTGACCTATAGCCCCCGTTCGCGGATAGGCTGGATGGTGGAATCCCTTCCCGAGGATGCCGACTCCGCGATTTAGGATTGTCGATTTTAGATTTTAGATTTTAGATTGCGGGATCTGGCCTCCCTACTGGATATGGCAAAGGTGCGCAAGCACGCTTCGCCGGTCCGCTATCCGGCGGTAGGGCGGTGGATGCGCCCGCGGGGGCAGGGGAATGGGGAAACCAGCTTTCCCCGTAACTGTTCACACCTGGGGTAACCTGCGCGTCTGGGAGCGAGGGCGTCCCGCCCTCAGTCGCGTCTACGCGGGCAAGATGCCCGCGCTCCCAGGAGCAATGTGAACACTTACCGTTCCCCATATCCTGGTGATGTGCCGCTGCGCCGCGCGCGCGTAACAAAAAAGCGACTGACCCACCGGGGACAGTCGCGGAAGTGGATGGACAGACCGGCAGGGTTGCATGCCACAGGGTACTGGCTACCGGCCTTGATCTATCTGAGAACAGGATACTCCGCGGAGTTACACCGCACATCGTTCGCCGGGACCGATCGCCCCTGCATCGCTGGTCGGAGCCAGGAAGGGAGATTCTTCCCCTATTCACACGTTTGTGAACCAGGTTTCCTTGCGTTTCCGCCTCCCCCAGAAATCTCACGTGTGAACAGGTGCGGTGTCAAGACCTTTTGCCACTCCCTGGCCGGCTCGCGTATACTCCACTGTTAGCGGGGCGCAGCGGGCCAGGCCCGCCGCGCCCCCCGCAACGGGTCGCGCCAGGCCTCGCAGCGAACCCATGCCTGACACAAGATGCCGGACGCGTCATTATGTCATTTGTGGAGGTTGCCGAACCATGAGCGAATACGAGTATTACGAGTTCCAGACCGTTGACCGGCGACTCACTGCCGAGCAGCAGGCGGAGATGCGCCGGCTCTCCAAACGCGTGGATCTGAGCCCGACCCGCGCCGCCTTCAACTATTCGTATGGCAGCTTCCGCGGCGACCCCCTGGAGGTGCTGGAGAAGCACTTCGATGCTCTGCTCTACATCGCCAACTGGGGCACGAAGATGCTGGCCTTCCGCTTTCCCGCGGGCGCTGTGGACGCTGGATCGTTGCAGCCTTACCTGACCGGTGAAGATGAGGGCTATGCGGGCGAACTTCTGACGACGCCGCAGCACCTTGTGCTCCGCTTCGAGATCCGTGAGTATGAGAGTTATGGCTGGATCGAGGGCGAGGGCTTGCTTGACCCGCTCATCCCCCTGCGCGAGGCTATCCTGCGCGGCGACCTGCGGGCGCTGTACCTCTTCTGGCTGCGCTGCGCGATGGATCGCGCCGGATGGGCCGAGGACGAAGAGGGCTACGAAAGCCCCGAGGCCCTGGTCGAGCCGCCTGTGCCCCCGGGGTTGGGCCAGCTTGATCCCGCGCTGGAGGCGTTCGCCGAGTTCTTCGCCATCGATCAAGATCTGATCGCCGCGGCTGCCGCGGCCAGTCCGGCGCTGGAGGCGACCACGGAGCCGCTGGAGCGCTGGGTTGCCCTGCTGCCCGAGGCGGAGCGCAATGCCTTCCTGGCGCGGGTGGCCCGCGGCGAGACGGATGTGGGCGCCGAGCTTCTGCGGCGCCTGCGTGAGGCCGGTGGGGCCCATGGGCCGGCGACCTTGCCCGGGCGCCGCACCTTCGCCGAACTCCGGACCGCCGCGCAGCGGCAGCAGCAGTTGCGGCTCCAGCGAGAGCGCGAGGCCGCCGAGCGCGCCCGGCTGGCGAAACTGGAGGCCCTGGCCCGGCGCGAGGCCGAGGTCTGGGCGAGTGTGTCCGGCCTGCTGGCCAGGCGCACTGCCAGCGGCTACGATGAAGGGGTCGCCCTGCTGGCCGAACTGCGCGACCTGGCCGCGCATCGTGGCCAGCAGGCCGTCTTCGACGCCAGACTTGCCGAGGTGACGGGGCCGTACGCCGGCTCGGCAGCGCTGCAACGGCGCCTTCGGGAAAAGGGGCTCGTCTAACGTGAAAATGGGGGAACCAGGTTTCCCCATACCCCCGCCCGGGGGAGGGTTTGGGAGGGCAAAGCCCTCACGCAGGGGTAGGGGGAAACCGGGTTTCCCCCTACCTCAGCGGACGCGGGCCG
>Ga0272446_1002651_pt1 | contig 23932 bp, 17 predicted proteins | sample YNPCB0061_FD_194587 | JGI IMG/M metagenome (GOLD analysis project Ga0272446, IMG submission 194587) | Hot spring microbial mat communities from Yellowstone National Park, WY, United States - YNP-CB-006-1 | ecosystem: Environmental > Aquatic > Thermal springs > Hot (42-90C) > Sediment | place... | reverse complement strand
CCCGTGGGGTCAGGGGTAAGGTATCAGTGGGGCTAAAGGCTGTCGCGGTGGTAAACGCCAAAAACAGGTAATCCACAAAGGTCGGTCGCCAGCCGGGCATCAGGTCCTGGGGCAGAGTTGTTTGGGCAAACAGCCAATCGGGATGACGACTGCTATTGTGTAAGCGAGCTTCGGGGCCATCCAGATCGATCTGCCAGTACAGCAGCGAGAAGAGAAGTACATTACTGACCCACAACCCAATACTGGAAGTCAGCAGATATACACCGTCGATCGCCTTAGAACCAGCTAAGATCTCTCTAATCAGCTCAACTAGTCCTCCTAGGGTGGCTATTCCCATAACGAGGCAAAAGATCAGCACCACCCACCGTTCGACCCTGAGCCAACGCCGCTTGCCCCCCGTCCGCCACACCGCAACCATTGATGCCAGGACCGCCGTCACCTGAAGGTAGAGCACCCAACTCGGCGCAATACGAAGGCGATCGGGCAGAACCCTTGTCAGGCCCAGTGCCAAGAGAATCGTCAGGATAACGGGCCAGCGGGATTCAGTCTGTCGGGCTGGAATGGGTTCATGCATCAAGACACATACTGATTGAAATCGCTAGGGATCAACAATGCCACTCAGCCAAGTCGGCTGCAAGCTACTTGGAGAGATCCCTTACTATTAGGATATCAGCCACGGTGTCTTCTCGCTGGACTACTGACGACTGGGAAATCCTACTACCGGAGATATTACTTCCACCAGGCGGATGGGCGATCGCCTGAGGGCGAGAGACAGGCTTGGCACCGTCCAGGAAGGCCGCTATACCCACAAGATCATGATTCCCTTTGATGAACCCGGTGAGGTGGCAGTAACCTGGATGCAGCAAGGTAACTTTACGGTCGAACTTTATGGTCGATACGACTGTCGCCCGCCGTCGGCTGCAGACCGGCTGGAAGCGATCGTTACCCCTGCAACAGGAAAAGCCGGTACACCCCCTTGTCGCAGAAACTGCCAGAACGGCAGGATTCGGAACGGCTCTATCCCGAATCAGCCTCAATCACAAAGTAGAATACTCCCATGGTTAAGCAATTTGATAAAGAGAAATTTCTGGCTCCGTTTGTCGTTCCGCCGGGCAAAAAGATTGTCCTTAGGAAGGACTACGATCCCCGCTTTAAGCTGGATGCCTTGAGTAAGGAAGAAGCCTCCGAAAGCCTCAAATTAGGCATTGAACAAATAGCTGAAATGCAGGACAAGCTCTATGCCCAGAACACCTATGCCCTGTTGATTATCTTGCAAGCCATGGATGCGGCTGGCAAAGATGGCACAATTCGCCATGTCATGTCGGGGTTTAACCCTCAGGGCTGCCAGGTGTTTAGCTTTAAGGCGCCATCGGCGGAGGAACTGGATCACGATTATCTGTGGCGTTATTTCAAGGCACTGCCAGAGCGAGGACGGATTGGCATCTTTAATCGGTCTTACTATGAGGAAGTTTTGGTGGTGCGGGTGCATCAAGAACTGATGGAGCGGCAACAACTGCCACCGGAGGCAAAAGGCAAGGGGGTTTGGAAACGACGGTTTGAGGAGATTAACAACTTTGAACAGTATCTGGTCAACAATGGCATTATCGTCTTGAAGTTTTTCCTGAATGTTTCCAAGGACGAACAGAAGAAACGCTTTCTGGAACGCATTGATCGGCCGGAAAAGAACTGGAAATTCTCGGCCAATGACGTTAAAGAACGGGCTTTTTGGGACGACTATATGGACGCCTATGAGGATGTGTTCAATCACACCAGCACTCCCTGGGCTCCCTGGTATATCATTCCCGCCGATCGCAAGTGGTTTACCCGCCTATCTGTCGGGTCAATTATTTACTTCACTCTGAAATCACTGAACTTACAGTATCCCAGCGTGAGCGAAGAGCATCGGCAGTCGCTGCTTCAAGCCAGGGAACTGCTGGAGCAGGAAGCAGCGGGATGACCAGCGGTGGAAAAGTCTGTGCCAACTTAGAAAGCATTAGTGGCATTATGTATCCGGCGGTGTTGCTGGCTCGCTTGGTCAGCTTATACAGCATATACAGCAAATGAGTGACCAGGATTTTGGAGCGAACATAATCACGCCAATAGGAAACAGAATTGAGGAGGCAGAATAAAGCGCTTCACTGGTTTCTAGCTCCTCTGACTCCTGACTTTACAATAGATTCATCAGTGCTTTGCGTCCTCCCCAGTGCTCACCGATTATGATGCAATCCCCAATAGTCATCAGCGCCTTAGAGACTTTTCTTCAACAACCCAATATTGAAGCGTCTCCAGCCTGGGAACTTATCAACGGTCGAGCCCAGCAAAAGCCTATGCCAACGCTGTTTCACTCCCGTCTCCAGCGTAATTTAGTGAATGCGATCAACCAGCAAACAACGACATTCGAAGCCATCCAGGAACTTCGCTGTATTGTTCCACCTTTTTCGCCTGTACCGGACATTGCTGTTGTCCAGCGAGATCGCATCCCAGATGAAGACGGTCCATTGCAAGGTCCACCGGATTGGCTGATCGAAATTCTCTCTCCGGATCAAAGTACCCTGGACCTACAAACTAAAATTCTGCATTGCTTGGGCAACGGTACCCAACTTGCTTGGCTGATCGATATTCAGAGACAACAAATCTGGGTTTGGCAAGGCCAAGAACTTCCCCTGATCTACTCTGGTGCTGACTTGCTGCCCACCCTTGGTGATATCCCAAATCTCACAGTAGAAACTGTCATCGCCCTGACGCAACAGCGCTAGGGCAATACTGAACATGCTGCTAAACCGTACTGACGAGCGGGTGATGCGGCCGCGATCGCTGGATGCCTGCTATTTGCTAATCCTGAGGATACGTTCCTCATTCTGGGGGCACTCATATCTTCAAGACCCCCAGAATTAAGGAAGTGACCAGTCTAGATTTCGGCGACTGCCCGTTCAATCAGGCGGCGGGCCAGGGTCTGGATGCCGGTATGCCGGTAGTACTTAACGTTCATATCCAGCAACGCACCCAGATAATCGGCCTTGTCATCAGTAAACTCGATAAAGTTCCTCAGATTGCCCATTAGTCCTTCCCGGGTGATGTTCTTGGAGGAGACGAAATTATTCATCCACCCCTGCGTTTGGGCAAAACTTTGGGTAATGAAACTCAACTGACCCGCTGAATCACCACCGGGAATCAGATCCTTCACTCCGTTAAATGTCGGGTTACTTTCCAGGTCAGAGGGTGACATACCCGAAATCGTGTTCAGGGCCCGCTCGGCAAATGCTGGTCCCAGGGGAATAATGCCATCGAAACAAACCAGAGCTGCCATCCGCATCAATGATTCACCCCCATAATCGTTCAGGGCAGCTAGAAAATCGCCAATGCTATCGCCAGGAATGCCATTAATCTGGCAAAAAGCCACCAACTCAGTTACCAATTTGACCGACAGGTCAATGCTTTGAGCTTTTTCCGGCTTGGGAGTAATGTTTTTGAGAAACCCCAGAAAGGTATCCTGCCCAATCCGGTTCATCAACGCGGCGGTTCCCAATAGGCCAGAAGCAGAATCAACGGTTTCATAGAGCCAGAGGGCCCGCTGATAGCCCTGGGACTTGTCATTAAACAGGGCTACTGCCCGTTCGCCAATCTGTTGGATCAAGCCTTCGTCCGTTTCTCCCGTCACGGTGCGAATGGTGTTGTCAAATCCGACCAGATTTTGCCATTGGCCTGGAATCAAGAAATCCAGAGATTTCAACCCCATGACGGTGAGTCCACCGGTTGGCAACTCATCCACCAGTTCATAAATTGGTTTGCTCACAGCCAGCTCCTTAAAAAAATTACAGATGACTACAATCGAGACAGGCCATCCAGGTCAAACTTTTGGATCCAGGCAATACGATCCTGGCGGGTGAAAGCGGGATCCCGTGACTGAGCCTTGACCTGATAGCGGCCATTCACCAAAATTCCTGTGCTGTTCTGGCCCTGATCCACTGCCGGAAAACCGGCAATTTTGAAGCTACTTTGCTTGTATTTGTCCGCTGCCGTCGGCAGGCTGACTGTGTCACTAATCGACAGCACAGCCAGATTCTTGCCGCCTTTATTCACTTTGTACTCCGCAAAGCCCTTTTTTTCCTGAGCCGGAACAACGGCATAGCCATTGCCAGATTTGGGAAAAAACTGATTAAAGCTGCCACCCCGCTGAGCCTCTTTAGAAACCGCCTGATTCCCTTTCTGGGAGGTTTCCTTTTGCACCTCGGCATAGCGGGAAGGGGGCTGGGGCGCACAGGCCGTCACCAGCAATAGACTGCAAAGACTGCAAAGCAGCAGAGCGATTGACCTGTTGGTCGCGCTTGCGCGGATCGCTCGACGAGCCAGCACCAAGGTCATGCCAAACTCCTGATAGGTTTACTCCGATAGTTTAAGTGGCCGGCTGGGTTGCCGGTGCGGGTTTCCGGGTAAAGAAGCTGTACTTCGGTTTGGTGTCTGGTTGGGTTGTAGCCGCCGCCTCAGGTTGGACGTTGGCTGCGGCTGGCTGGGGCGCAGCGGCTCGATCTGGGTAGCCTTTTCTGGCAACGGGTTGGGCAGCCGCCGGTTGCAATTTGGCTGTTTCCGCTCCTTTCAGTTTAGCCAGTCCCCTCAAATCAAATTTCTGAATCCAGGCGGCCCGGTCTGCTTGAGTAAAGGATGGGTCGCGGGAAAGAACTTTGACTTGATAGCGGTCATTCACCAAAATGCCAGTGGCTGTTGTTCCCTGCTCTACAGAGGGATAGCCAGCAATTTTACTGCTGCTCTGCTGGTACTTGGCGGCAGCGGTTGGCAAGCTGGCGGTGTCACTGATTGACAGCATGGCAACGGTTTTATCACCTTGATTCACTTTGTACTCCGCAAACCCTTTTTTCTCCTGGGTTGGAATAATCTCAAACCCTCGGACTTTGGTGGGGAAAAATTGATTGAATTTGGCGCCCTGTTCCGCCGTCTTGGCGACTGCTGGAGCCGCTCCCCGCTGGGTAGTTTCCTTTTGCACCTGGGCATAGCGGCTGGGTGGATTGGGTGCACAGGCGGTGACAAAGAGAATGAGGCAGAGGAAGATTGGGGCCAGGATTTTGCGCCAATGGACCGATATCATGTTTTTCTCCTTAAAGAAATAATTGGATGACACGGGTGTTGAAGGCCAACAATCCTCAGGAGAATCTGGTAATAGCAGCGGGATTGTGGCTAATAGCAGCGGGATTGTGGCAGGCAGGCTTCGCGCAAGATGGAAGTTGGATTCCAAGGGATGGGTTGCAATTCTGTTCTGAGCGATCGCTCATTAGCTAGAAGTCCCCCAACTGGGAGATTCCTGGGCAAAGAGTTATCGTAGCCAGAGGAAAATCTAGCAAGCAGATGAGTTCTGGCGCAATACATCTGCAGGATTCGTCATAAATCAATGAATTGAATTGTAAATTCCGCAACAGTTTTGCTGTCTGGATTTTAGGATCTCTTTCGAGATCAGGTGTCCCGTTGCTGCTGGCCTTCACCTTCTAAAATGTAAAGATGTTGCAATTTTCACGCCAGGTTTGCCCAGTGGAACAAACAACCTGACTATCAGGTTGTCGAATGCAAGCTGTGGCCGATTCCAGTGAAAAACTTGTAGAACGGTTCCGGACGGTTTCCCGATCTATGGCGCTTTCTTCCATTACTCGAGCTTTGGGGCGATCGCCCCTGACGGCTGAACTGCTGGCCAAACTCCAACAATTTCAAAGTCTTAGGCTCACCGGGCTAGCCCGCTTACCCAAGGGCCTGGTGTCTTCCACGTTAGCCCAGGCTCAAGCGCGACCGCTCTTGGTGCTGACGGCCACTCTGGAGGAAGCTGGCCGCTGGACTGCCCAATTGGAGATGATGGGCTGGCAGACCGTCCACTTCTATCCCACCTCGGAAGCGTCGCCCTACGAACCCTTTGATCCGGAGTCAGAGATGACCTGGGGGCAATTGCAGGTGCTGGCCGATTTGCTGAAGTTGCAGGTCACTGAGCCGGATGCCGAGAACAACCCCGCCCCTTCCCTGGCGATTGTGGCCACGGAGCGGGCTCTGCAACCCCACCTGCCGCCGGTGGAGCAGTTGCGCGCCTATTGTCTGACTTTGAAGCGGGGAGCTAATCTGAATTTGAGTCGGTTGGGCAAAGATCTGGCCCGTCTGGGCTATGAACGGGTATCCCTGGTGGAGACGGAGGGCCAGTGGAGCCAACGGGGCGACATCGTCGATGTATTTCCGGTGGCCTGCGAGTTGCCGGTGCGGCTGGAACTGTTTGGCGATGAGCTGGATCAAATGCGGGAGTTTGACCCGGCCACCCAGCGATCGCTGGACCGGATCGATCAAATTGTGCTGACCCCCACGCACTACGGTCCCATCATCCAGGCTGCTTTGAACCCAGCCATGCTGGCCCAGGTGAAGGCCCACCTGTCCCCAGAGGAACAGGAGCAACTGCAACAGGGTCAGTTTCCTGAGGGCTCTCGTCGCTTTTTGGGCCTTGCCTTTGAGCAACCGGCCTCCCTGTTGGACTATCTGCCGGACAGCACCCTGATCGCCATTGATGAGCTGGAGCAGTGTCAGGCCCACAGCGATCGCTGGTGGGAGCATGTAGAGGACCATTGGCGGGAGTTAGCCGAGGAATTGGCTGGGCGATCTCCCCTGCCGAAAATGCACCGTTCCCTGAACGACTCCCTCACCCAAGTGGAGTGTTTTGACCGGCTGTACCTGTCGGAACTGGCGGAAACAGTGGTGTCGGAAACGGTGCCAGTCCCGATGAATCTGGCTAGTCGGCCGGTGCCAGCCATTCCCCATCAGTTTGGTCGGCTGGCGGAAACCCTGCGGGATGAGCGCGATCGCGGCTTTGCCATCTGGCTGGTGTCGGCCCAACCCTCCCGGTCGGTGGCCCTGTTGCAGGAACATGACTGTCCGGCCCAGTTTATTCCCAATTCCCACGACTACCTGGCGATCGACAAACTGATTGGCCAGCGGACGCCAGTTGCCGTCAAATACTCCGGTCTGGCGGAACTGGAAGGATTTATCTTGCCCACCTTCCGGTTGGTGCTGGTGACCGATCGGGAGTTTTTTGGTCAGCACACCCTGGCCACCCCCAGCTATGTGCGCAAGCGACGGCGGGCCGCCTCCAAGCAGGTGGATCCCAATAAGCTGCAACCGGGCGATTTCGTGGTGCACCGCAGCCACGGCATTGGCCGCTTCCTGAAGCTGGAAAGTCTGACCATTAACCAGGAAACCAGGGAATATCTGGTGATCCAGTATGCCGATGGCTTGCTGCGGGTGGCAGCGGATCAACTCAATGCTCTGTCTCGTTTTCGGGCGGTGGGGGATGCCGCACCGGAACTGAACAAGATGTCTAGCAAAGCCTGGGAAAAGACCAAGGCCAAGGTACGCAAGTCGATTAAAAAGGTGGCGATCGATCTGTTGCAACTCTATGCCCAACGGGCCCAGCAGCAGGGATTCTGTTTCCCCGCCGATACGCCCTGGCAGCAGGAGATGGAAGACTCCTTCCCCTACCAGCCGACGCCGGACCAACTCAAAGCAGCCCAGGATGTGAAGCTGGATATGGAGTGCGATCGCCCAATGGACCGACTGGTCTGTGGCGATGTGGGGTTTGGCAAGACCGAGGTGGCAATTCGGGCCGTTTTCAAAGCTATTACTGCGGGCAAACAGGTGGCCCTACTGGCTCCCACCACCATCCTGACCCAGCAGCATTACCACACGCTGAAGGAACGCTTTGCTCCCTATCCAGTGCAGGTAGGCCTGCTGAACCGCTTTCGCTCAGCCCAGGAACGCAAGGATATCCTGAAACGGTTGGCCACCGGCGAACTGGATATCGTGGTGGGCACCCATCAACTGTTGAGCAAGGAGGTGTCCTTCCGGGATCTGGGCCTGCTAGTGGTGGACGAGGAACAGCGATTTGGGGTAAATCAGAAGGAAAAAATCAAATCGCTCAAAACCCAGGTGGATGTACTGACCTTGAGTGCTACGCCAATTCCCCGCACCCTTTACATGGCTCTGTCGGGCGTGCGGGAAATGAGCCTGATCACCACACCGCCGCCGTCGCGCCGTCCGATCAAGACCCACCTGTCTCCCTATGACCCGGAGGTGGTGCGATCGGCCATTCGACAGGAACTGGACCGGGGCGGACAGATCTTTTATGTGGTGCCCCGTGTCGAAGGAATTGAGGAAATTGCAGCCCGGATTCGCGACATGCTGCCTGGTTGTCGCATTGCCATCGCCCACGGTCAGATGCCGGAAGGGGAACTGGAAAGTACCATGCTAGCCTTCAGTGAGGGGGAAGCGGACCTGCTGCTTTGCACCACCATCATTGAATCCGGGCTGGATATCCCTCGAGTTAACACGATTCTGGTGGAAGACGCCCATCGCTTTGGCCTGTCCCAACTGTATCAATTGCGGGGACGGGTAGGTCGGGCTGGCATTCAGGCCCATGCCTGGTTGTTCTATCCCAAGCAGACCCAGCTAACGGAAGCGGCTCGCAAACGGCTGAGGGCGATTCAGGAATTTACCCATCTGGGCTCGGGCTATCAACTGGCCATGCGGGATATGGAAATTCGCGGTGTGGGCAACCTGCTGGGGGCGGAACAGTCGGGCCAGATGGATGCGATCGGCTTTGACCTGTACGTGGAGATGTTGCAGGAAGCGATCCAGGAAATCCGAGGACAGGCAATTCCTCAGGTGGAGGATACCCAGATCGACCTCAACCTGACGGCCTTTATTCCGGCCGATTACATTGCCGATCTGGATCAGAAGATGAGTGCTTACCGGCTGGTGGCTTCTGCGACGACTAAGGCTGAATTGACGGAGATTGCCGCCGACTGGAGCGATCGCTACGGCGCCATCCCCGCTGCGGCGCAACAACTGCTGCGGATTGTGGAACTGAAGCAGATTGCCAAAAAGCTGGGCTTCTCTCGGATTAAGCCAGAAGGCACCCAGCACATTTTGCTAGAAACCCCAATGGAGGAGCCAGCCTGGAACCTGCTGAAAGCCAATTTGCCAGAACACCTGCATTCCCGGTTTATTTTTACGCCGGGGAAAGTTACTGTGCGGGGTTTGGGCCTGCTGAAGCCCGATCAGCAACTGGAGAACCTGATCACCTGGCTGGGCAAAATGCAGGGAGCTTTACCCGAGTTGACGCCGGTTTAAGGGGGCATTAACTAGCCCCTTGCAAGCCGTCAAGTCAGCTTATTTGCGACTCACTGCTTCCGACAAGTAGTCAGCCGCCGTTTCCACCAAGGCGATCGCATTTTCGTAGACCATGCGTGTGGGGCCCAACACTCCCACACTGCCCACGGGCATGGTTCCTCGGCGATAGGTGGCGGAAATTAAGGTGCAGGTGCGGAAGGGTTCCAGCGGGTTTTCTGCTCCAATTCGAATCGAAACTCGGCTACCGGCGGCTTCCCCTTCCACCTGCTCAAAAATCAGCGGCACAATCTGTTCCTGTTCTTCTTCCAGCAACTGGACAATGGTCTGCACCTGTTGTAGCTGGGAAAACTCCGGCTGCCGCAGAACTTCCGCCAGCCCACTGACAACAATTTGGGTTGGGGCTGCGGCTTGGGAGCGACGATGCAACTCCGCCAGAATCAGCCGCAAAAATTCCGAGTAGCGCTGAAATTCTTGATCGAGTTCGCTCCAGTCCAGATGGGTTAACTCGGCAATCGCTCGACCGCGGAACTGGCTACTTAAGAAATTGGACAAAATCTGCAGTTCCCGTTCCAACAGTTCGGCATCAATGGGCTCTCTGGACTGATCCTGGGGGAGATCCATTAGAACGGACTGCGTTTCATAGGAGTCGGTGACAAAAATCAGCATCACCCGTCTGGCATCCACCGGCACCAGTTGTACATGGCGCAGACAGGCGGTTCGGGCCTGGGGCAGGGTAATCAGGGTAATGTAACCGCTGACGGTGGCCAGGATTTGCGCCGCTCCCCGCAGCAGGGATTCCAGACCCCAGCTATCCCAATCCAGGCGATCGCTCAACAGGTGCTCCACCTGAGAGTGCAGTTCGTTGCAGGGGGTAATCAGACGGTCCACATACACCCGGTAGCCCGAATCGGAGGGAACTCGACCGGCCGAAATGTGAGGCTGATAGAGCAGTCCAGACTTTTCCAGGACCCCCATTGCCGACCGAATCGTCGCTGGGCTGACACTCAACTTGTATTCTCTGACTAGTGCTTCTGAACCAACCGGTTCAGCCGTAGCAATATAGTGGCGGACCGTTGCCCACAGAACCTGTTGCTGCCGATGGGTAAGATGAACGGTTGGAGACATTCCCTTCAGTCACTTGGTCTTAAAGCGTACTATAACGGCTGGTTGCTAACAATGCGAAGCTTCGTGAAGTTTTCATTTGGATCTTTAAAATAGCAGATGCAACCACCCCCTTGCGGCAGGCCTGGGCAAATTGAGCGCTATCCCCTTAAAACCTCACCTTTCAGCTTTTGTTCCAGTCAAACAACTGAACGTGTTGTTCTATATTTTGCCGTTCACCCTCCCACCCGGTGGTAACGCAAGTAACGAAAGATTGCAAAGCTGGGGTTAAACGGTGCCAACGTTGGCTGCAATTGATTCGGCAGCGATCGCCGCTTAAAAAGGGCTGATCTTGGTTCCCAGGAAGCGATCGAGCAACGCATTTCTCCAGGTAAACCGCAAAACCAGAACCCAGATTAAAACCACCAGTCCAATGATTAGATAATCCATTGCTTGGAGGGGATAGAGTTCAAAAAAGTGACTCAGCCCCGGAACAGCAAGAATCAAGCCATAAATCAAGCACACCGCCCCCGCGAGAATGGTATATCGCCAGTCTTGACTCAGGGGCTCACCCCCCACCCAGGCGGCGGTTGGCGGCTTCAGAAAGAGCAGCAGCAGCAGTCCAGCCAAGACTTGGGTTGTCACCATGGCTTTTTCGGCAATCTTCTGGGCCTGGATCAGATCATCCCTGGTGATGCGCCGACCCAATTCTTCAAAGGGAATGCGGCCATTGAACCAATCCAGAATCGGGGTGATGTTTTCTGACAGAAAGAAGAGATAAACCAGAATGCTGGCTAGCGATAGCGTCAGGGTGGCGGATAGGACAAAGTGCAGGAACGGATTCCCCTGCTGGCTTCTGGGAGGGTCTGGTTTGGCCCATAAGGTAACAAAGAAGGGCGGAATGCCAACGGTGAGAAAGGTGACGATCGTACTGGCTTTTATGCCGAAGGGAAACGTCAGCGTAATCATGCCAATCGCAATAATTGCCAGCGCAAAGGAAAAGATGCGCACCATAAACAATTTGGTAATATCCGCAATGCCATTACGAATTCGTTGGCCTTCTAGAAAAATGTTAGGCAGCGCCCCGAAAGAATCCTGAAGTAGCACAATGTCAGCAACTCCACGGGTGGCCTGACTGCCGCTTTCCATGGCAACACCCACATTGGCCTGTTTCAGCGACAGCACATCATTTACTCCATCTCCCATCATGGCGACATAGTGCTGTCGGCCTTGCAAGCTCTTCACGAGTTGGGCTTTTTGTTCTGGGGTAATGCGGCCAAAAATTGTGCTTTTCTCCGCGGTTTGGGTGAAGAGGGCATCATCCATTTGGGCCAGTTCCTGGCCGGATACGGCCAGGATGTCGTCACTCAATCCAGCTTGTTTCGCTAATGCTGCAACGGTTGCTGGATTGTCACCCGAAATGATTTTCACTTGAATGCCGGCTCGACGAAATTCTGTCAGCGTTTGTTGGGCATCCGGACGCAGTTCATCTCCAAAGCGCAGAACTGCCAGAGGGTTGAGTGTGGTCGGCAAAACTGGATTGCCCATCCCATCTTGGAGATCTGGTACCGTGGCGCTATAGGCAAACAGGAGAAGACGCAATCCCTGATCCGCTCCCTCCCGAATGTAGGTCTGTAGATCTGCTGACAGGGGGATGACCGCTGCTAAAATCTCTGGGGCTCCCAGCACATAGACACCCGGTTCGTCCTCAAAGGCGATCGCACTCCATTTATGGGCTGAACCAAAGGGAATTTCGGCCTTCAGTGGCCGCTGGTTGCCAGGTAGGGCTGTCAAGATGGCGTCATTCGTCTTGTTGCTAGTGGAGGCACTGGCGGCATAATCCGCCAATTGGCTTTCCACCTGGGCCCGAACTGACAGGTCAGTGCTGGCGCGATCGCCCTGGACGGGATAAACCGTTTGCAAATAAATTCGGTTGGCCGTCAGAGTGCCGGTCTTATCCAGACACATGACATCCACATTGCTGATCGATTCCACCGCATTAGACTGCTGCACCAAGGCGCTTTTCTCGGCAATCCGCACCGCCCCTAAGGCATAGGTAAGGGTGATCATGAAGTACAAGCCAATTGGCACCAGGCCCACAATGACCGCAATGTTTTGCACCCCTGTGGTGATGGTAGTGACGCCTAACAGCATCCGCAACCCTGTGATTAATCCCAGGATAATTGCGACACCCAGCAACAAACGGATCATCAGATTGATCTGATGTTGCAAGGGCGTCAGCACCTTACGAAACTGGCGGGCTGCGGCTGTCATTTTACTAGCCAGACTGTCTGCGCCAACTTTTTCGGCTTCGTAGCAGGTCGTGCCACTGACACAGAAGCTGCCGGAATAGACCGGATCACCAGCGTGTTTGGCAATTAAGTCGGATTCACCGGTCAGCAACGACTCATCCACTTTAATTTCCCCTTCACCCACCACGCAGCCATCCACGACAATCTGATCGCCTGGATGCACTATCAGTAGGTCACCCACGACAATCTCACTGGGGTCGATAGCTCGTTCCTGCCCCTCTCGAATCACGGTGGCTTTCGGACGGGTAATCAGGGCAATTGTGTCGAGTTTCCGTTTGGCCCGAATTTCCTGAATGACATTAATGATGACATTCAATAGGACAACAAAAGCCAGCACCACAACATCACTGGCGCGCCCCAACCCAATCAACACCAAACTTAAGAAAAAGTACACACCGTTGATAAAGGTGAACAGGTTATCCCGCAGGATATCCCAGTAGGTGCGGCCGGTCTGAATCGATCGGTCATTCCCCTGTCCTGCTGCCCGACGACGGGCTGCTTCGAGATCACTGAGTCCTTGAGCTTGACGGGAAACACGGTGCATACTTCAAACCCTGATGGTTCTGAAGGGGAAAATTTGATTTTCTACCAGATCGTTTTCAGGTTTAATCCGAATGTTCTGGAGCCACACCAATACTGCCATATAAACTGAACCAACGCTTGAGTCATCACTGCAGACATCTGTGCAGCCATAATAACCTCAACAGGTCGTGAGCACCTGCAAGGCACGATAGGTTTTCTCAATGTCCGGGAGTCCGGTCGGCATTCGGGCAAAGCCCCCTTTGCCCATCTGACATAATCGAACAAAGTGACGAACGGCAGCCGGATAGAGAATCTCCACATTCAGTAATTTGCAAGCAAACACACCGGCATGAATCACATCCAGGGTTGTAAACAGTCCATGTCTGGTGTTGGTAAAGCCGGTTTCTGGTTCCTGTAGCTGAATCAGAAACCGGCGAGTATCTTCTAATGTTTGCAGATCGTAGTTTAAGACATGGAGAATTCTCAAACTCAGATAGGTCTCAATCAGGTTAGGAGACCAGCCGAAGCCGCCATTCTGCTGTAGGTTCAAGAGATAGTCCTGAATACGAGTATGTTCAGGCAGATTGCCAGCTAAGGTCTTAGCCTGAACCCGTCGCAATAACCACCGTAGGTTGTCTCCTGCATCCTCTGGATTAGGGCGATCAGGTAACGGGATATTCAAATCGGTTAGACAACGCTTGACGGGTTCTACCAACTCCCACTCCCCCAATTGGCACAAAGCCCAAAAGGGGAAATACAGGTAGTTAAACATCTGGGTTTGATTTAAGGCTGATTGCAAGTATCGAACAACAGCCTCTCGCTGGGGCAGATCGCGTCCAACCGTTTGAAACGACAACACAGCAAAAAGGGTGTCATAGGGGTTGGATTCTTCCAAAAATTCCATGTTGTAGGCACAGAATCCACCATCGGTCGATTGCTTGCTGGTCAAATATTGTACTGCTCGCTCGATCGCTACATCGGTCTGTCGGTTCACCATGCCCTGACCCATATACCTAACAAGTACTCACTGCAAGCATACCGTCGCTAATCCTAGGCCCACTGAGGGGTATTCGCCTAAAGTGGGACAAGTAGTAAGAGAATACCAATTTTTGTGAGACTAACCCCGTATTTAAAGCGTAGGGGCTTGCGTCTCACCCCTCACCCTCCCCGATTTTTGGGTCACGCCTTGCGGTGGTAGCCCCACTGAATCTCTCTGTATTCAGGATCGTTCAGCGGTTGTGACGGGTTCTACTGACTCTGGTAAGTACAGCCGTTCTTCGCTGGCGTCATATTCAAATAATTCTGCATACCGCCCCCAATCTATGGCGGTAGCAAACTGTCGTTCTGCCTCTTCGTGGGGAAAATGCTCATCCAGTAAGTCCAGGAAGAAGTCAGCCCGCATGCGACCATTTTTTTTCTGCTTCAACGTTTGCAGCATGCTAACCACCATCGGCACCCGATCAAGAACTTGCTGCCGAAACAGGTCTTTACTGCGAAGAATGGTAGTGGTGGCAAAATCTCGACCAATCTCGGTCAACCGCACATCCCCCTGCTCAACCTCAGCAAACCCCAATAGATTGGCCGCATCCAGGATTGGCAGCAAATCATCCATGGACAGTTGTAGCCGCTCAGCCACCTGGTAGATATCAACTTGGCCTTCGGAGTGTTCCACAATTAATTCCAACAACCCACTGATGCCACCCACCCTGGCATGGGGTAAGGGCTTGGCATAGGGTGAAGCCGCTACGGCAAGAGGAGGCTGGGGAACCATGACCGGAATTTCGCCGGTTACTTCCAGATCCAGGTTTGTCATGACGGTGTAGATATAGTCCACCAGGGCTTTGAAGCGAGGATGGCTGCGATCGTGCGATCGCGGCAGATCGATGACAACTTCCCCCCGAATGCGCCCCGGATTAGCGCCCAAAACAACGATCCGGTCGGCTAAGAAAACCGCTTCTTCAATATTGTGGGTCACAATCAAAATGCTTTTAGAAGGAAACGTCCCGGCATTCCAGAGGTCATCAATTTCCCCCCGCAGGTTTTCCGCTGTCAGCACATCCAGGGCGCTAAAAGGCTCGTCCATAAATAAAACTTGAGGTTTCAGCACAAAAGCACGGGCAAAGCCCACCCGCTGTTTCATGCCGCCAGAGAGTTCCTTGGGATAGGCGCTTTCAAATCCATCTAAGCCCACCAAGTCAATGGCTTTGAGGGCTCGCTGGCGTCGTTCTTCTCGATGTACTCCCTGAGCTTCCAACCCCAATTCTACGTTTTCCTGCACGGTCAGCCATGGCAACAGAGCAAAACTCTGAAATACCATGGCCACATCACGATTGGCGCCTCGCAGGGGTTTGCCATTACTCAAAACGGTTCCCTGGCTAGGAGGGATCAACCCTGCCATGATCCGTAGCAGCGTACTTTTGCCACTGCCACTGCGTCCGAGTAACGCGACTACTTCACCAGATCGCACGGTTAAACTCACATTGTTCAAAACCGTGAACTCCCCTTTACCATCGGGTAAAGGAAACCGTTTGTGAACGTTTTCAACTGCGATCAGGATATCTTGAGCGACTGTTGCTGCCATAGGAATCCAACTTGTTGTAATCAGGTCTGGTTACGGGTAACTGGGTCTGGTTACGGGGCGCATACTCACCAACACCAATGAATTGTTCAACCTCGGCGTGGATAAAGTGGATTGTACTAGTGCGGTTTGAATACCTGTCAGCTTAAAGCTACAGGTGATATCTTATCTCTGCAAGGGCATAGAGGCGGCGCCAAACCAGACGATTGATCCCCACCACAAACAAACTCATCATGGCAATTCCCAGGGTAATGCGAGGCCAGTCCCCCGCCGCTGTTGCTTCAGCAATGTAGGCTCCTAAGCCCGTGGCGGTCAGGGTGGTTGATCCCCAGGAGACGATTTCCGAAACGATGCTGGCGTTCCAGGCTCCACCGCTGGCGGTGACACCACCGGTGACCCAGGCCGAAAAGATGCCTGGGATGATCAGCTTTTGCCAGCGTTTCCAACCTTTTAAGCCCACATCGTTGGCCATTTCTCGCAAATCCGTCGGGATATTTTGGGCACCGGCGATCGAGTTAAACAGAATATACCACTGGGCCCCTAGTGCCATTAGAAGAATGCTGCCCCACTCAATACTGATGCCAGTCTGAATGAAAAACAGAGTGACAAAGGGAAAGAGGAAATTGGCGGGGAAAGAAGCCAGAAACTGCACCACTGGTTGCAAAAACCGGGCTAAGTTGGGATTAAACCCGATCGCCACTCCGATTGGCGTCCAGATAAGGCTGGCAAAGATCAGCAGCACGGTAACCCTCAGAAGGGTGAAAAGACCCAGTTCAAAAGTTTTTAGCACCTCCCCCAGTCCTACGGTCGTCAAAATAAAATGCAGAGTCCAGGAAACCAGGCCCCCGATGATAAACAGCAAAATCAAGTTGTAGAGGCGATCGCCCTGGCTCTGACCCAGAGACTCACCTCGTTGGGGAAGAAGATGGGGGGGCGTTAGGCGAGAAAGAAACTGATTGACAGATTCTCGCAATGGGACCAGCGCTGTGCCAATCAGGCGTGGAATGCGGGCTGTTTTCAATAAATCGTAAACCCAGGATTCGGGTACTTCCGCTGAAGCGCTTTGCTCCATGCGAAACCGGTCTGCCCAGGCAATCAGTGGCCGCCAGAATAGCTGATCCACCAGGACAATGACAACTGCAATCGTCAGCACAGCCCACCCTAAGGCTGATAGATTTTCCGCCGCGATCGCGCCTGCCACATAGGATCCCAGTCCAGGTAACGTATATTCCTGATTTAGTACGCTGATGGCTTCGCTCGCTGCCACAAAAAACCAGCCACCGCCGAAGCTCATCATGGCATTCCACAATAATCCGATCGTCGCAGAGGGCACCTCCACTTTGGTAAATCGCTGCCAGCCCGATAGTTGATAGAGAGTCGCGGCCTCTTCCAGTTCTTTGGGCACGGTACGGAGAGAGTGATAAAAGGAAAAGGTCATATTCCAGACCTGGCTGGTAAAGATGGCAAAAATGGAGGCGGCTTCCAGGCCTAATAAGCTGCCAGGGAACAGGGCAATGAATCCTGTTACCGTAACGGAGAGAAATCCCAGCACGGGCACCGATTGCAGAATATCCAACAGGGGAATCATCACCCGCTCGGCCCGCCGACTCTTGGCTGCAAAATAGCCGTAAATTAGGGTAAACAGGGTGGAAAAAAACAAGGCAATGAACATGCGCAGGGTCGATCTCCCGGCATAGTAAGGTAAATTCCTTGGATCAAGGTCGATTTCTGGCACCACATCCGGTGGTTGGAAACTTACCAGGGTACCTGCTCCGATGCGACCCACCAACGCCAGGAGAACCAGCGTGCCTAGAATTACTGCAATATCAGCCAGGCTAAATGGAAGTCGCTTTAGCGCTTCGGGGGAAGGAAAAGTTTGCTTGACCATGGATATGAATAGCCAATGGGATACCAGCGGGAAATCACCGTCTAGAGTATCGTATTCGAAGAATATTAAGAAATGATTAGCCCATCATGGGGTTGGCAAAAACCGCTTCCGCCAGCATCTAGCTCAACCGGTGGCATTGCTGGTTCCAGGGATGAAATGGATGCTGGATGCTTGAAACTTCGCTTCAATTCATCTTGCTTTTCAGCAACGCCCAAATGTCCCCAACGCCTCTCATCTTCTGGTTATCACGGGTTTGCTGTCCCTCTACTTAGAAAAAGCAACACTGGGATCGCAATCGCCTGAAGCAGGATCGAAAATATTACCAGGATGGGGAGAGAGAAATCATACAAACCGCCCATGATGGCGCTGCCTAAAAACCAGGACAAGCCATAGCCGGTGTTAAAGATGCCATAGGCAGAACCACGTCGGTCGGGTGACACTAGACCTGCCACAATCGCCTTTAGAATGGACTCCTGCGCTCCCATGCCAATGCCCCATAGCACCATCCCCAGGACAGCAAAGGCAACAGAACCACCGAAGAAGATGAGGGGAGCAAATCCTAGGGACAACCCAATAGCAATCATCAAGGTGCCGATGCCGATGCGGTCAAACCAGTACCCAAACAGGAGGGCCGCGATCGCGTCTACCCCCATTGCCAGAGCGTAAAGCAATGGAATTTGGGTGGGCTGACTCATGCCAGATTGTTGCAAATGAAAGGCGATCAGGGGAAAGTCAACATAGCCAGCCGCAATTAAAGCAACAGCCCCCAGATAAATCCAGAACCGGCGGGGCAGCCCTTCTCCATGTAAATCCTGGGTTACTGGCTCGAATTCGCGAGGATTGGGATAAATCTGCTGACCAATGAGCAGGACCATTAACCCCAGAACGGCTGGAATCACTAAAATGGCAAAGCCAGCTGGATAGCTACTCCATAGGGCCAAAACCAGGGTGACCATCAGGGGCCCAGCAACGGCCCCAATTTGATCCATGGCTTCGTGCAGGCCAAAACCAAACCCTTTGCCAACCCGGATAGCCGCATGGGATAGCAACACATCCCTGGGCGGCGTGCGGATGGCTTTACCTGTGCGTTCTGCAATCATCAAGCTGGCCAGCACCTCCCACCGCCCAGCCAGCGCCATCAAGGGCACTACAGCCGTATTGATGAAATACCCCAGGGTCGTAATGCGCCAGTACTGTCGGGTGCGATCGCTCAGGTAGCCAATCAAGAGACGCAAGCCATAGCCAATTAACTCACCTAACCCTGCTACCAACCCAACGACGGTGCCGCTGGCCCCCAATACCCCCAGGTAAGCACCGGTAATACTGCGTGCCCCTTCGTAAGTAGCATCTGCACAAAGACTGACCACCCCTAGCAGGATGACAAACCGCAAGGCATGATTCTTAGCCATGATTTAGGCTGCCTCGGAACTACTGAATAGGACAGAAATGAACCACATTTAAGCTTTCCAGTGTCACCAACCCTTGGGACACAATGTTTTTGACCACCGGCAGGAAGGTGCTAATTGCTTCCTCTGAATCAATGATCAGCACCAGGATCGGCAGCTCTGAAGAAAGCTCCAGAATTCTGGCTGTGTGAATTTTGCCTGGATCGTGGATGCTAAAGCCTTCAATTCCTCGAATCACTGTTGCACCCGCCATGCCGTGGTCTCTGGCAGCCTCCACCAATGCCAGATAAACTGGCTTTCCCTGCCATTGATCGGACTCGCTGACATAAGCGATTAATCGTTGCCAATTGGTCATTTCGACCTCCTTTTATCAATCTGAAGTCATGGCTGAACAGAGGATGTCTGAACGGATGATTGCCGGATGGCCTTTCTGGTCTACTCAGGGAAATCGTCGTGCCAGATAGGTGCCCAGTTCCAGGCAGACAACGCCTAAAATGGCGCTCCCGATCCAATAGAGGGAAGTTAGGCCCCACTGCCCGATCATCAGGAGTTTTTCTGCCTCTAATTGATAAGACGAAAACGTCGTGTATGAGCCTAAGAAGCCCACCGCAATCACCAACCGTAAATCGGGAGAGATGATTGTTCGCTCTATTGCCAGGGTGACAAAAAAGCCCATGATAAAGGCTCCAGACAGATTAATAAAAAATGTGCCAAAGGGAAAGGTCGTTCCTAGCCAGTGATTGAAACCCAGTGTCAGGTAATATCGGCTTAAGGCGCCAGCGATCGCCCCCAAACTAATTGCCAGGGGCACTCGCACTTTGGGGCTGGCAGCCTGGAGGATTTTGCGAATCGCCTGTCCTGGATACTGCAGCCAATTCAATGTCCGGTTCTGTTGATTCATGCCCTGTTACCTGATTGTGCTGGCCAAGCCCATGCCAATTTCAAGACAAACACCCCCAAATATCACACTCCCGGCCCAGTAAAACAAGGCTTTCCCTCGACTGCCACTGCGCAACAGCACTGAGGTATCCAGGGCATAGGTAGAGAACGTGGTATAGGAGCCTAAAAAACCAGTCATAATCAGGGATTGCAGATCAAGTGAAGCAATGATTTGATGGGTTACTAAGGTCACAAAAAAGCCCATCAGCAAAGCGCCTGATAAATTAATCACAAAGGTGCCAAAAGGGAAATTGGCACCTAACCATTGAGCCAGCAAAATAGTGAGGAAGTACCGACAGAGTGCCCCTGGAATGGCTCCTAGACTGACTGCGATCGGTGTACTGATGGCAGTAGGTTCCTGGATCATCAGGCCGATCAGTTGACTCACAAACAGCAAATTGAGCCGGTCGGGAAGCATAAATGACTCCTGAGCAGTAGCGAGGTTAAACTCCTCTCGCCACCCAGAGATGAGTGGGGCTGTTCATATTATTGATGCAGTTCCCACTTTCCGGTGCGGCGATCGCAGAAAGTAGGAGCTATCAGCCCCAGTTACCCATAACGATAGTTAAACTGGCAGCGGTTTCGGCAAGCTCCATTGCCCTGTTTTCTTTATACGGCTAAACGGACAAAATCACCAGGGTAACCCCAGGGCAATTCCCAGGATGGAAATAACTACTCCGTGGTTACGAAACGGCGATCGCTGCTCTGGCCCAATCGGTGACGACAGAAGCCACCATCATCCCTAAATGACTTGTGAACGACTGGATGGTGAAAGGGCTTTGTGAGAAGGATTTCCTGCGGAAATTTTGCACAATCCTGATCGGATCGCCATACCCTGTTCTGCTGTACGCCACTACCCACAATCTTGATTATGATTCAACTTGAGAAGTGTACTTCAAGACCAACAACCGCTACATGACTTTCTAGAGGCAGTTTACTGGTTGACTGACATGCGCCTACCCCCCTCTCTATCGCCCTCTCCTCAACTTTGGCAAACGTTGAATAACTCCATCCTGCTACGCTACCTTTTGCTATTTGCCTGTGGCTGGAGTCTGGTGATCCTGATTAACTACTTTTATGGCACGATCGCCCTTTTCAGTGCGGCTGGGATATTTGCAGCCATTCTCAATTATCCGGTCGTCTGGCTATCCCGTTATATTCCCCGAGGGTGGGCGATTGTTCTGACCTTCCTGGTGGCGATCGCGACTTTGCTGGGGTTAATCACCTTTGTAGGATTGCAAGTCCTGAACCAGGGGCAGGGTTTGCTGGCCCAACTCAGCAATACGGTCAGTCAGCAGGCTCCCCTGCCGTTTCAGGATTTGCTCAACCAACTGGACATCGGCAAGGTCATCGATACCCTGCAACTGGGATTAGCGACGGGCTTAGGTATCGTGAAGAGTTTCTTTTCCAGTATCTTCATCGCTATTTTTGGCATCGTTATCTGCCTGTATATGCTGATCGATGGCAAAAACCTCTGGAAGACCTTCCTGAAAATGATTCCACAAACCTCTCGGGATCGATTCGGCCTTCTCTTTCAACAAAGCTTTCTGGGATTTATTCGTGGACAACTGCTGTTAATGCTGTTCCTGTCCACCTCTAGTCTGGTTCTCTTTTCGCTGTTAGGGATCAACTATTCCCTCCTGCTAGCAGTGATTGCTGGCCTGTTAGATGCCATTCCGGGGATTGGGGCCAAGTTGGGAATGGTTAGTGTGACGACTCTGGTTGTTGCCTCTCAAGGTGGAGAAGCAGGGTTGAAGGTGCTTGCCATCAGCGTGCTGCTGGAGCAAATCCAGGAAAACTACGTCCGTCCCAAAATCATGAAGGACCAGTTGGAGCTGAATCCGGTCCTCCTGTTTCTGGCCCTGTTTATTGGCCAACGGGTCGCCGGATTACTGGGAATTTTTCTTGCCATTCCCATTGCCGGTATGATTGCCGCCTGGCTGCGAGCCAGGGAAGCGGAGGCGATTCAACAGAATCCTGGCAAAGAATCAGCAATCAGCGATTCCAGCACCGGCTAGACGATTGAGAGTTGCACTATACTACTGTAGCTAATACCAATTCTCTTTAATGATCAGCATTATCTGACCCCTGCCAACCTCCCCTTACCAAGGGAAGGTGCCGCAGGCGGTGGGGTAAGTTCTATGCAGCATCAGATTAAATTGGTATAAGGTTTATAGCGGTTCCTGATCGGACAAGGTACGCCGGAAGCCTTTTTGGCCAAGCGTTACAGGCATTGCCATGTACCTCATACCAGCAAAAACTGCTATAAAGCCTTTCGGCTCCTGACTCCCTAGTGTTCTGTCAAACCCTAATTTTAAGGTGAACCCATTGGCTCGTAGTCGGCGCTTTAGCGCTGAAGCGCTGACTACAAACCCTAATTTCTAGCGTTGACGCTGCACTAGCTTGTCTGTGGTTTATGGAGTAAGCAATTACTGTTGGCCTCCTAATTCAAGGAAATATCTGGTTGAATGCTGTTGCCCTCCATAGCTCAAGATTTCAAAAGATAAAATGTCGGTTGGTCAACGTGTTGGCATTAACATTTAAAAGGAGACCTAACGGCTGGAATCCACTACCCATATTGACATTGACTTGTGTGTTTAAGCCTACCTGCTGCACCTGGACTGAGCTGCCCAGGGAGCCACTGCCATTAAAAATGGTATGTAGATCGATCCGGTCATGCACAATTTCAAAGTCCACGATGGTGTCACCAAAGTCCTGGCTACCTTTATAGGTAAAGATATCTGCACCACTGCCACCGACAAGTGTATCTGCTCCTGGTCCGCCAATCAGCACATCGTTATCGCGACCACCCTGTAAAACATCATTGCCAGCTCCACCCACTAACCAATCACTGCCGCTGCTGCCATTGAGGATATCATTGCCAGGACCACCATCCATGAAGTCATTTCCACTACCACCGTTGAGGATGTCGTCGCCATCTCCGCTGATCATAATGTCAATACCACTACCGCCATTCAAAATATCGATGTTGGGGCCACCATAGACGACATCAGTGTCACTTCCTGCGTTGATGATGTTGTTCCCAGTAAAGCCATACAATGCATCGGGATCGCTTAATCCACTAATGCCACCATTTGGATCGACGCCAGTAATGATGTTGAATGGCTTCACGTTGATCGTCACTGTCGCTACGTTGCTCGACAGCGAACCATCACTGACGGTGTAGTTGAAGATGGCAGCGCCGTTAGCGTTGACCGTTGGCGTGAAAGTCAGCCGGTTATTGGCAATGTCGGTTACTGAGATCACCTGCCCGGCTGTCACCGCTACCCCATTGAGGTTTAGTGTGCCATAGCCATTGGTGGCCAAGCTCGTCACCGTGATGCTGGTGAAAGAAGCCGAGTCAATGTCGGCATCATTCACCGCCCCTGTGCCGTCCGCCCCAAACAGGTCGGCGGGGGTAATGGTGATCTGTGTCCCTCCAGATGCTGTGAGGGTGTCATTGACGGCGATCGGTGCAATGTTAACTGGCTTCACTGTCAAGGTCAAAGTCGAGTTGACGGTGGGGCCTAAGCCATCACTCAAGGTATAGGTGACCACAGGCACTGGGCCAGAATAGTTCGCAACTGGGGTAAACGTGTAGTCGCCATTTGCTAGGATCTGTAGACTACCTACCCCATTAATAGTGGCCGTTTGACCGGCAGTGAAGTTGATTGGATTACCTGCAATGGTAAAGCCAGTAACGGTGACGGGCCCATCCACACTGCTGGTGCCGGTCAGCACACTGCCGTTGAGGGTCGTATCTTCATCGACGCTGACTACTTCGTTGGCATCGCTGAAGGGGTCATCTACTGAGGTGACCGTAATGCTCAGGGTGGAGGTATCGTCAGTACCAGAGCCATCGGTGAGGGTGTAGGTGACGACTGGGACAGCACCGTTGTAGTTGGCGGCTGGCGTGAAGGTGTAGGTGCCATTACTGTTGATGACTAACGTGCCAATGCCTGCAATTGTTGCAGTTTGGCCCGCGGTGTAAGTGGTGGCATCACCCGCAATAGTGAACTGGGTC
>Ga0272446_1002650_pt1 | contig 23940 bp, 24 predicted proteins | sample YNPCB0061_FD_194587 | JGI IMG/M metagenome (GOLD analysis project Ga0272446, IMG submission 194587) | Hot spring microbial mat communities from Yellowstone National Park, WY, United States - YNP-CB-006-1 | ecosystem: Environmental > Aquatic > Thermal springs > Hot (42-90C) > Sediment | place... | reverse complement strand
GTAGTAGGGCGAGAGCATCGCCAACAGCGCCGCCCAGGGCACCACCCGCTCCATCTCCCCGAGAAAGCGGTCGCGCCGCGTGGTCTTGCGCTTGGCCTCGTACTCGGCCTGGGCGAAGGAGATCTGCCGGGGGCATGCGGGACTCCACGGCACCGGTTGGCATGGCCGGCATTCTACCACTCTGGCCCTGTCGATACCGCCGAATATTTCAGCGCTTCCTTATGGGATTTCATTTTCCACGCCTAAAGCCTGCGGTTTAACAGTAACTAAAACCTCTATGTACTCGGCGCGGATACCCTTGCTCAGATCATCAATATGGACAAGGTGTGTAAAAAGTCCACTCGATTCAAAGATATGTTGACATATATCAAACCCCCAATCAACGGTGACTAGCGCCCGACCGTCTCCAACTGGGTTGCCATGATATTGCTCCGGTTCCAAATAGAAAATATCGTTGTTTTCAATACGAGCCCTCAACTTTGAAGGTTTGCCTTTATTTACAAGAGGTACAGTAAATATGTGCATGCCCCCGGGCTTGAGCGTACGAGCAATTTCTTTAAACGCCCGCGATGGATGGAATACATGCTCAAGCACATCCTGAGTTATGTGTAAGTCAATGGACTCGTCAGAAAACGAAAGTGATTCCAGGTTTTCGCAGCGCATTTTGCCAACCAGGGCTCCAGGTGTATGGTCTGGAAAATATTGTGATGGGATGTATTGAGAACATTCCTTGGAGATGCGAAGACTGGCTCCTCGTTGTGCAGGCGAAGACTCGTGAATTACAGCTTCTCGCCATTTTGGAAAATATGAATCAATTGCCACCATCAGTGCCCGTTCGCGTGGAATGCTCCCGCAACGTGTACAAACGAAGTGATCTCTAAACCAAATGTTACGAGCAACGAAATCAACATCGCTGTCACAGATTGGGCAGTGTCCAGAAGTCTGAAAAATGGGAGGTGTTGAATCCGACAAAGTGCTAGTTCTCCTGATGGCTCAGCCGTAGGGACGCCGGTTACACGGCGCCCCCGGCACAGTCCCGGACGTGCAGTTTTCCCGCATCCGGTTCCTCGGTTGTCCTCGCTTTCGCGCGCGCGAAATCGCTCATGCAAACACCCGCTGTGCGACTGGCTTCTCGGTGATATGCGGCTTCGCGATGTTGAGCCGTTGTAAGGCACGGTTGAACGCCTGCCAGATAAAGCTCCGGCGCTTGCCGCCACGCCGATTCAGCCATTTGAACGCACACGCAACCGCCGTTTGGACGAAGCGCCATCGGTCGTTGGAGTTGCCCCGCAGACCGTAGTCGTTGTAGTGCCCCACCAGTCGCCGGTTGAGTCCCCGGATAAACTCCTTGCCCGGCAGGTGCCAGTGGCCCTTGATCCAGTCCTTGATGCGCTGCGTCGCCCCCTGGAGCTTCTTGCGGGCGCTGCGGCGCTTGACCCGCGGAGTGCCTTCCCGGTCCGGAAACCAGAACAGCTCGAAACCGAGGAAGCTAACCCGCCGCGTCATGCTCGGATGGAAGCGGCTGAAACGCAAGACCTGCGTCTTCTCGGGTGCCACCTCCAGACCGAATTTCTCCAGCCGTTTTGGCAGCACCGCGAAGGACCGCTGTCCATCCTCGCGGACGCGGAAGGCGCAGACGAGATCGTCGGCATACCGGCACAGCAGCGCCTCCCCCCGGCAGCGGGGCTTGACCACGCGCTCGAACCAGAGGTCCAAGACGTGGTGCAAGTAGAGGTTGGCGAGCACCGGCGAGACGATTCCGCCTTGCGGGGTTCCTGTGTCGGGGTGGAGCACCGCTCCGTCGGTATCCAAAATCCCCGCCTTGAGCCACTTGCGGATGGGATTGAGAAAGGCCCGGTCGTCGATCCGTAACGCCAGCATCCTGAGTAACCAGTCGTGCCCCATGTTCTCGAAAAACCCTCGCACGTCGGCTTCTACGAGATAGCCGAACTTGCCGTACATCAGCTCGAAGGTTAAATCGACGACCGTATCCTTGGCGCTGCGACCCGGGCGGTAGCCGTGGGGCACAGTCGAGGAAGTCTTCCTCGTAGATCGCCCCCAACAGCTTGGCACAGGCCAGTTGCACGAGCTTGTCTTCCAACGCTGGAATGCCCAGCGGCCTTTCCTTTCCGTTCTCTTTGGGGATGTAGACGCGCCGGACGAGCTTCGCCCGGTAGCGCCTCGCCTTCACGCGCTCCGCCAGGTCGCTGATATGGCCTTCCAGATTGGCCGCGTCGATCTCTGCCGTCACCCCATCGACGCCGCTGGCCGCGCCCTTGTTCAAACCGTGCCAGCAGTGCATCAACAGTTCGGCATTCACCTCTTGGTAGAGATTGCGAAAGCGATGGTGCTTGCCCTCCTTCGCTCGATTGGCGATGGCCCGCAGTGAGGTTGGCTCGTGTTGTGCGCACCGCAGCGGCGTGCCGCCGCACGCACGGTCTCTCCGTCGATGATGGCCTGGGCATACTCGCCCCAACGTTCGCGGTGACGCAGCCGGGCCAGCGGGGTGCCGGTGAGGGCGTTGAACGTCTTGCCGCAGGCGGTGCAGCGCATCCGAGGCAACCCGTGCGCCTGCCCCCAAGGCTGGCAGGCCGTGTGATGGCAATGCGGGCAGGTCCGGCTGACATCGAGTACTCCGGCCAAGGGATCCGGTCCCGCGCGGCGCTCTTGTCGCAGCCCTTCGATGGCCTGCTGTCGCTGTGCCGGTGTGAGCCCCCGCCTTCGCCAGCCCATCGCGGAACGCTGCGGCATACATGCCGTCAACCTCCATGTTTCCCATCGCGATCATAAGGATCGCTCCCGGCAACACTCAACGCAGACCGAGCCAATCGAAATTTTCGCCTCGCATCTTGAAACATCCGATGGACGGGATTTGTCACGATCCACAACAATCTGGTGACAGGAACACTATTCTACCGTCACCGACTTGGCCAGGTTGCGCGGCTGGTCAACGTCGGTGCCCTTCAGGACGGCGACGTGGTAGGCCAGGAGCTGGAGCGGGATGGTGTAGACGAAGGGGTCGATGAGGTCCTCCGTCTCGGGGAGCTTGATGACGGTGCAGCCATCCTCCTCCTGCAAGGAGACCTGGAAGTCGGCAAAGACGTAGAGCTTGCCACCCCGTGCCCGCACCTCATGGAGGTTAGACTTGAGCTTCTCCAAGAGGGCATTGTTCGGCGCCAGTGCGACCACGGGCATCTCGTCGTCGATGAGGGCCAGCGGGCCGTGCTTGAGCTCCCCGGCAGGGTAGGCCTCGGCATGGATGTAGCTGATCTCCTTGAGCTTGAGGGCCCCCTCCATGGCGATGGGGTACTGCTCGCCGCGCCCGAGGAAGAGGCAGTGCCGTTTCTCGGCGAACTGCTCGGCAAGCGCGGCGATGGCGGGCTCGAGCCGCAAGACCCCGTCGAGCTTCGCGGGCAAGGATCGAAGCAGGGCCACGGCATCGGCCTCGGTGGCATCGTCCACGCCGCGAAACCGGCCCAAGGCAATCGTGAGTAGCAGCAGCGCGGCCAGTTGGGTGGTGAAGGCCTTGGTCGATGCCACGCCAATCTCTGGACCGGCCCGGGTGAGCAGGACCAGGTCGGACTCGCGCACCAAGGAGCTTTCCGGGACGTTGCAGATGCTGAGCGTGGTTGCGTAGCCGCTGTGCTTGGCAAGCCGCAGTGCGGCGAGGGTATCGGCCGTCTCCCCGGACTGGGAGATGGTCACGAACAGGGCACCAGGCGGGACCACGTGCTTGCGGTAGCGGTACTCGCTCGCGACCTCCACCGTGCACGGCAGCCGGACGTAGGACTCGATCCAGTAGCGCGCCACGGCCCCGGCGTGAAAGCTCGTCCCGCAGGCGACGATGGTGACGGCCCGGACGTCCTTGAAGATCCCCGGCGCCTCGTGGCCGAAGGCCTCCGGAACGACCCGCGAGCCTGCCAGCCGACCTTCCAGGGTATCGGCGATGGCCCGCGGCTGCTCGTGGATCTCCTTCAGCATATAGTGCCGATACCCGCCGCGATCGGCGGCGTCGGCACTCAGAGACGATTGCTTGACCGGGCGCTGGACCAAGGTCCCGCCACGGTCCCAGATGGTGACCGTCTCGCGGGTCAGCTCCGCCAGATCGCCCTCCTCCAGGAAGATGAAGCGGCTCGTGACCGGCAACAGGGCGCAGACGTCGGACGCGATGAAGTTCTCGCCGAAGCCGAGGCCAATCACCAGCGGACTGCCGAAGCGCACCGCGACCAGCCGGTCGGGGTCCTGGGCATCGATGACACCCAGGGCATAGGCCCCCTCGAGCCCCAGCGCCGTGCGGCGTACCGCCTCCACCAGACCCTGGCCGGCGGCGAGTTGGTCGTAGATCGCGTGGACCACGACCTCGGTGTCGGTGTCGGAGGTGAAGGTATGGCCGGCGGCGAGCTGGGCGCCGCGCAGGGCCTCGTGGTTCTCGATGATCCCGTTGTGCACCACGGCGCAGCGCTCATGGCTGACGTGGGGGTGGGCGTTGCGAGTCGAGGGCGCACCGTGGGTGGCCCACCGCGTGTGGGCCAGGCCGAGATGGCCGGGCATTGGGCTGAGCTGCATCTGCTCGTGGAGGCGCTCGACCTTGCCCAGGGTGCGCAGGCGGCGCAGGTCTCCGGCGGCGGCGAGGGTCGCCATGCCGGCGGAGTCGTAGCCGCGGTACTCGAGCCGCCGCAGGCCCTCGAGAAGGATGGCCGAGACCTCACGCTGAGCAATGCCGCCGACGATGCCGCACATGGCATTGGCCTCAGGACTTGGAAGGGTTGGACACGCTGCCGTCGCTCGCCGATTGCTTCCTGGGGCGCTGCCAGCCCTCGACGGTGACCTGGGGGGCACGGGTCAGGGTGAGCTTCCCGGCCGGGGCGCTGCGCCCGATGGTCGAGCCCGCGCCGATGGTCGCCCCCTCACCGATGGTCACCGGGGCCACCAGCGCGGTGTTCGAGCCGATGAAGGCGCCGTCGCCGATCACGGTCAGGTGCTTGTTGGCACCGTCGTAGTTGCAAGTGATGGTGCCGGCACCGATGTTGACCCCGCTGCCGATACTGGCATCACCAACATAGGTCAGGTGGTTGACCTTGGTCCCCTGGCCGAGCCGCGCCTTCTTGATCTCGACGAAGTTGCCCACGTGGGTCCCGTCGGCCAGCTCCGCCTCCGGCCTCAGCCTGGAGAAGGGGCCGACCAGGGCACTGCTCCCGACCTGGGCCCCATCGATCACGCAGTTGGCGAAGACCTGGGAATCCGCCCCCAAGGTGCAGTTGCGCAGATGGCAATTGGGGCCGACGCGAACCCGGTCCCCCAGGCGCACCTCGCCCTCGAAGACGCAGTTGATGTCGATGGTCACATCCCGCCCCGTCTGCAGCCGCCCGCGCAGGTCGAAACGATTCGGGTCGAGCAGGGTGACCCCACCACGCATCAGCCGCTCCGCCTCCCGGCGCTGGTACCAGCGCTCCAGGGCGGCGAGCTGGGCGCGGTCGTTGACGCCGGCCACCTCCTCCTCACAGGCGGGCTGCACGGAGGCGATCTCCGCGCCCTCGGCCGCGGCCAGGGCGACCACATCCGTGAGGTAGTACTCCCCCTGGGCGTTGGCGTTGCCAACCCGCCCCAGCCAGGCAGCGAGCCGGGCCCGATCTGCGACAAGGATGCCCGTATTGACCTCGTCGATGGCCAGCTCGGCCTCGCTCGCGTCCTTGTGCTCGACGATGCGCAGGATCTGGCCGTTGTGGGCCCGCACGACGCGTCCATAACCGCTCGGGTCGGCCAGGCGCATGGTCAGCAGCCCCAGGGGCAGGTCCGCCGCCTCCTCGGCGAGACGTGTAAGGGTCTCCGCCTGGATGAGCGGGACGTCCCCATAGAGGACCAGGACCCGATCCACGGTCGCCATGGATGGCATACCGTGCAACAGGGCGTGCGCGGTACCCAGGCGCTCGGGCTGCTCGACCCAGTCGCACCTGTAGTGGGCCATGGCCGCTGGCACGGCCTCGCCGCCGTGGCCATAGACGACGCAGATGCGTGCCGCGCCCAGGGCATGGGCCACGTCGAGCACATGGGCGAGCAGCGGCCGCCCCGCCAGGGGATGCAGGACCTTGGGAAGGTCTGAGCGCATCCGGGTGCCCTGGCCGGCGGCAAGGATGACAACCCCAAGCGTCATGGCGCCGAGACTCATGGCAGCGGGCCTCCGAGGGCGAGGGCGTCAGCCGCCCAAACAGGCCAAGGGCAAGGTGGTTCAGTGCAGCCCCGAGGCCGCCGGACCGGCCCGATCCTGGGCCAGCTCCTCCGGGGTGGGGTCGCGGATCTCGCGGACGGTCATCCGCACCTGCAGGGGCTTGCCGGCCAGGGGGTGGTTGCCGTCGACGGTGAGGCGGCCATCCTCGATGCGTGTGACATAGAAGGTCTTGACGTCACCGGCCTCATTCTGCATCTGGACCTCGGCGCCCAGGAAGCGGAACTGGGGGGGGACATTGGCCAGGTCGTCGGTAAAGGTCAGGCTGGGATCATGGGGACCGAAGGCATCGCCGGCGGGGACCGAGATCTCGACCTCGTCGCCCACCCGCTTGCCCGCCAGGGCGCGGTCCATCCCGCCGATGAGCTCGGTGCTTCCGCCGTGGATGTAGCTCACCGGCAGGTCGCTGCGCTCCACCACGTTACCCTCGGCGTCGCACATGGTGTAGGTGAGGGAGACAAACTTTCCGGGCCTGACGGATTGATCGGTCATGGATCTGATGTCTGCTTTGCCGTGGAGAAATCGAGAGTTTAACCCAGTGGCCCCCGGCGACCGAAGACCACCGAGCCCAAACGCAGGGCCCCCGCCGAGGCGGGGGCCCGAGGTCGCGCCGGGACGGTCCCCTGGGAGCCTTGCCGTTACTTCATCTTGCGCAGCTTCTCGATGGCTCGCAGTTGGGCGATGGCCTCGGCCAGTTCGGCCTGGGCCTTGGCGTACTCAAACTGGGCCGTCTGCCCGGCCAGCGCATCCTCGGCCCGGCGCTTGGCCTCCAGGGCAGCCGCCTCATCCAGGTCGCGCGCCCGCACCGCCGTGTCGGCCAGGACGGTCACGATGGAGGGCTGGACCTCCAGGATGCCGCCGGAGACGTAGAAGTGCTCCATCTCGCCGTTCTCGTGCTCGACCCGCACGTCGCCCGGCTTGAGCCGAGTGATGAGCGGCGAGTGGCGCGGCGCGATCCCGACCTCGCCCATCTCCGCCGGGGCAAACACCATCCGGGCCAGGCCGGAGTGGATGGCCCCCTCGGCGCTCACGATGTCCACATGTACTGTCATTGCCATGGCGCTGCCCTCGCGGCTGGCTTACATCTTCTCGGCCTTGGCGACGGCCTCTTCGATGCCCCCGACCATGTAGAAGGCCTGCTCTGGGAGGTGGTCGTACTCGCCATTGGCAATGGCCTTGAAACCCGCAATGGTGTCGGCAAGGTGGACGTACTTGCCAGGGGAGCCGGTGAAGACCTCGGCGACCGAGAAGGGTTGGGACAGGAAGCGCTGGATCTTCCGTGCCCGCGCCACCGCGAGCTTGTCCTCGTCGGAGAGCTCATCCATCCCCAGGATGGCGATGATGTCCTTCAGCTCCTTGTAACGCTGCAAGGTCCCTTGCACCAGGCGGGCGGTCTCGTAGTGGTCCTGGCCGACGATGTACGGGTCCAGGATGCGGCTGGTGGAGTCGAGCGGATCCACAGCCGGGTAGATGCCCAGCTCGGCAATCTGTCGGGAGAGGACCAGGGTCGCGTCCAGGTGGGCGAAGGTGGTGGCCGGCGAGGGGTCGGTGAGGTCGTCGGCGGGGACATAGACCGCCTGGAACGAGCTGATGGACCCGGTGCGGGTGGAGGTGATCCGCTCCTGCAGCACGCCCATCTCCTCGGCAAGGGTCGGCTGATAGCCCACCGCGGAGGGCATGCGCCCGAGCAGGGCCGAGACCTCGGTGCCGGCCAGGGTATAGCGATAGATGTTGTCGATGAAGAGCAGCACGTCGCGCCCTTCCTCGCGGAAGTACTCGGCCATGGTGAGGCCCGTCAGGGCCACCCGCAGGCGGTTGCCCGGGGGCTCGTTCATCTGGCCGTAGACCAGGGCGACCTTGTCCAGAACCCCGGACACGGTCATCTCATGGTAGAAGTCGTTGCCCTCGCGGGTCCGCTCGCCGACGCCGGCGAAGACTGAGAATCCGCCGTGTCCCTTGGCGATGTTGTTGATGAGCTCCATCAGGGTCACGGTCTTGCCCACCCCGGCGCCGCCGAACAGCCCGACCTTGCCACCCTTGGCGATGGGCATGACCAGGTCGATAACCTTGATGCCCGTCTCCAGGACGGCGGTGCTGGTGGCCTGGTCCTCGAACTTGGGTGCGGCGCGGTGGATGGGCCAGCGGTCCTCGGTGCCGACCGGACCCTTCTCGTCGATCGGGCGCCCGAGCACGTCCATGATCCGCCCGAGGGTCGCCTGGCCGACCGGGACGCTGATGGGGGCACCCGTGCCGACCGCCTCGATGCCGCGGCGCAGCCCGTCGGTGGAGCCCATGGCAATGGTGCGCACCACGCCGTCGCCGAGCTGCTGCTGGACCTCCAGGGTCAGGTCGGCGGACGGGACCTTGAGCGCTTCATAGACCTTGGGCATCTCGCCCCGCGGGAACTGCACGTCCACCACGGCGCCGATGATTTCCACGACGTTTCCGGTGCTCATCACTCTTTCCTCTGCTCGCCTTTCGGCTCTTGGATTCAGGTCAATTCGGGTGCGCCGAAGGCGCTCAACGTGCTGCCAGCCATCGGGCCCCCTCCGAGCCGGGCCAGGCGTCTGGCTACACGGCCGCCGCACCGCTCACGATCTCGGCGATCTCCTGCGTGATCGCCGCCTGGCGGGCCTTGTTGTAGACGAGCTGCAGCTCGTCGATCAGGTTGCCCGCGTTGTCTGAGGCCGACTTCATGGCCACCATGCGGGCGGCCTGCTCGCAGGCCCCGTTCTCGACGACGACCTGGTAGACCAGGGACTCGATGTAGCGCTGCAGGAGCTGGTCCAGGACCGCACGCGCATCGGGCTCGTAGATGTAATCCCAGTGATGGGTCTGAGATTCCACCTCCTCGGCGATGATGGGCACCAACTGGCGGATGGTGGGCCTCTGGGTCATGGTGTTGATGAAGGCATTGAACACCACGTAGATCGCGTCGATCTCGCCCGCTTCATAGGCGTTGAGCATGACCCGCACGGTGCCGATCAGGTCCTCGACCCTGGGCTGGTCGCCGAGGCGGGTCGCCTGGGCCACGACCGTCCCGCCGAAGCGCTTGAAGAAGGCCAGGGCCTTGCCGCCGATGGTGCAGAAGACCGGCTCAACCCCCTGCTTTCGCTGCTCCTTGATCTCGGCGATCAGCTTGCGGAACAGGTTACTGTTGAGTCCCCCGCACAGTCCCCGGTCCGTGGAGACCACGATGTAGCCGACCTTGCGGAGCGGACGCCCCTTGGCCATGAAGCTGTGCCGGTACTCGGGCGAGGCGTAATACAGGTGGCTGATGACCTGCAGCATCTTCTGGGCATAGGGCCGGGACGCGGCCATGCGGTCCTGCGCCTTGCGCATCTTCGACGCCGCCACGGTCTGCATGGCAGAGGTGATCTTCTGCGTGCTCTTGATGCTGGCGATCTTGGTGCGTATCTCTTTCGCGCCGGCCATTGATTAGCTCCCAGCTTCTAGCGTCGGGCGGGCGGCCGTGTCGTGGACACAGCGGCCGCCTGCGGATCGCGATCGATTTGAACAGGGCATCTGCCCCCGGGTCACCCGGCGGCCGGGCTTGGCGACACCGGCCTCGGGGCGGCCGCCTACCACGTGTTGTTCGCCTTGAAGTCCTTGATTGCGGCGTGCAGACCCTGCTCAATCTCGGCGGTGTAGTCCCCGGTCGCATTGATCCGGTCGATAAGGGCCGCCTGGGCCGAGAGCAAATAGCTGTGTAGGGCCTTCTCGAAGTCCACCACCTTCTTCTTGTCCACGTCGTCCAGATAGCCCTCATTGGCGGCGAACAGGGAGCAGGCCATGAGGCCGATGCTGAGCGGGGCGTACTGACCCTGCTTCATCAGCTCGGTGACCCGCTCACCCCGCTGCAACTGCTTGCGGGTCGCCTCGTCGAGGTCGGAGGCAAACTGGGAGAAGGCCGCCAACTCACGGTACTGGGCCAGGGCCAGGCGGATACCGCCGCCGAGCTTCTTGATGATCTTGGTCTGGGCCGAGCCGCCGACGCGGGACACCGAGAGGCCGGCGTTGATGGCCGGGCGGATACCCGCGTTGAACAGGTCGGTCTCCAGGAAGATCTGCCCGTCGGTGATGGAGATGACGTTGGTGGGGACGAAGGCCGAGACGTCGCCCGCCTGGGTCTCGATGATCGGCAAGGCCGTCAGCGAGCCGGTCTTGCCCTTCACCTGGCCGTTGGTCGCCTGCTCGACGTAGGCGGCGTTGACCCGTGCCGCGCGCTCCAACAGCCTGGAATGCAGGTAGAAGACGTCGCCAGGATAGGCCTCGCGTCCCGGCGGGCGGCGCAGCAGCAGGGAGACCTGACGGTAGGCCCAGGCCTGCTTGGTCAGGTCGTCGTAGATGATGAGCGCGTCCTCACCCTTGTCGCGGAAGTACTCGCCCATGGCGCAGCCGGCATAGGGGGCGATGAATTGCTTGGCGGCCGACTCGGCGGCGGCCGCGGCCACGATGATGGTGTGCTCCATGGCGCCATGCTCTTCGAGCTTGCGCACCACGGCGGCGATGGACGAGTTCTTCTGGCCGACGGCGACATAGATGCACTTAACGCCGGTGCCCTTCTGATTGATGATGGCGTCAATGGCCACCGCGGTCTTGCCGGTCTGGCGGTCGCCGATGATCAGCTCGCGCTGCCCCCGGCCGATCGGGACCATGGCATCGATGGCCTTGAGTCCGGTCTGCACCGGCTGGTCCACCGACTGGCGGGTGATGACCCCGGGGGCGACCTTCTCAATGGGGGAGGTCTGGGTGGCCGCAACCGGGCCCTTCCCGTCGATCGGGGCGCCCAGGCTATCCACCACTCGCCCGAGCAGGGCCTCGCCCACCGGGACCTCCAGGACGCGCCCCGTGCAGCGCACCCAGTCGCCCTCGGAGAGATGGGTGTATTCGCCCAGCACCACGGCGCCGACCGAGTCGCGCTCCAGGTTCAGGGCCAGGCCAAAGCTGTTGCCGGGGAACTCCAGCATCTCGTACGACATGGCATCGGACAAGCCATGCACGCGCACGATACCGTCGGTCAGGCTGACGATCGTGCCTTCGGTCCGGGCCTCGGTCTTGAGGTCGAACTGCTCGATCTTCTGCTTGATGAGATCGCTGATTTCGGAAGGATTGAGATGCATGGCGGTTTCCCGTTCAAAATTCCAATTGGGTGGCCAGTCGGTCGAGCTTGCCGCGCACGGAGCCGTCGATCACCAGGTCCCCGACCCGGATCTCGACCCCGCCGATCAGACTCTTGTCCTGCTCCACGGTCAGGTCCACGGACCCACCCAGGCGCTTGGCCAGGGCGTTGGCCAGGGCGTGCTGCTCGGCCTTGGTGAGGGCGTACGCGCTGCGGACCAGGACCGAGCGCACCCCCTCCTCGGCCGTGCGCAGGGACTCGTAGAGGCTGGCAAGCTCGGGCAGGGCGGCGAGGCGGTCGTTTTCCGCCAGGAGCCGCACCAGATTGGCGGCCTCGGGCAGGAGGGCGTCGCCGGCGACCTGAAGCACGATATCCCGGACCGTCTCGCGCGGCACATTGGGATTGCCGACCTGGCGGACCATCTCCGGATTGGTCCCAATGGCCGCCAGCAGGGCAAGGGCGTCGGACCACGCCTGGACCTGCCCGGTCTCCTTGGCCCGCGCGAAGACCGCCGCGGCATAGGGCCGTGCGATGGTGGTGATGTCTCCGGCCATGGTGCCGTCCTAGATCTGCTTGGCGAAGGAGTCGACGATGGACTTGTGGGCGGCGGCGTTGATCTCCTTCTCGAGGATCTTCTGTGCCGCCGCCATCGCCAGCTCGCCCACCTTCTCGCGCAGGGCTTCGCGCGCCCGGTTGGTCTCCTGATCCAGCTCGGCCCGCGCGGCAACCAGCATGCGCTCGCCCTCGGCGCGGGCGTCGAGCTTGGCCTGCTCGATGATCTCATTCGCGCGCCGCTGGGCCTGCCCGATCACCTCCGCGGCCTGACTTTTGGCCTGCTGGAGGGTCTCCACGGCACGCTTTCGCCCTAGCTCTTGCTCGTGGTGGCCGCGCTCGGCTGCGGCGAGACCCTCGGCGATCTTCGCCTTGCGCGCATCCAGGGCCCGGACAATCGGCGTCCAGACATAGGTCATGGTGAACCAGACGAAGACCGCGAAGGAGATCATCTGGCCGATGAGCGTCAGATTGAAATTCATCTGTATGCCTCGTTGCGGACGAGTGGGGGCGACGTCAGATGCCGTCGCACCGGCCTCTAGGCCGCGAACATCAGATAGAGCCCCATGGCGATCGCGATGACCGGCAGGGCGTCGACCAGACCCATGACGATGAAGAACTGGGTACGCAGCATGGGGATCAGCTCCGGCTGACGCGCCGCACCCTCGAGGAAGCGCCCGCCCAGCACGCCGATGCCCACGCCCGCGCCGACCGCGCCCAGGCCGAGCATGAGGCCGGCACCGATGAATTTGATCGCCATTGCAAAGGCCTGTGCGGCTTCGAGTTCCATGAGTAATACCCTCGGGGTTGACGTGACGAGAATGAAGGCGGACAAAAACGGACGGTCAGTGGTGCTCCTGGTGGGCCATGTCCAGATAGACGATGGTCAGCACCATGAAGATGAAGGCCTGGAGCGTAATGATCAGGATGTGGAAGACCGCCCAGACGAACTGCAGCACCCCAGCGGTCGCGCCCAGGATGATCCCGCCGCCATACATGATGGCGATGAGGATGAAGATCATCTCGCCCGCGTACATGTTGCCGAACAGACGCAGGGCGAGCGACACGGGCTTCGAAATCAGGCTAATGCCCTCGAGGACGAGATTTGCGGGCATGCCCCATTTGCCGAAGGGCTGCAGGGTGAGCTCGCCGAGGAATCCCCCGACGCCTTTGATCTTGAAGCTGTAATAGAGCACGAGCCCGAAGACGACCAGGGCCATGCCAAAGGTGGCATTGGGATCTGTCGTTGGCACGGCCTTGAGGTGCGAGACACCAACCATCCCTGCCAGCCACGGGAGCAGGTCCACCGGCAGCAGGTCCATGAGATTCATGAGCAGCACCCAGCAGAAGATGGTCAGCGCGAGTGGCGCCACCAGGGGGTTCTTGCCGCTGAACGAGCCGCGCACGTTCTCATCGACAAACTCCACCACCCATTCGACGAAGTTCTGGGCACCCCCAGGAACCCCTGCACTGACCCTGTCCGCCACCCGTTTGAAGAACCACGCGAACAGTCCACCGAGGATCAGGGCGACGGCCATGGTGTCTACATTGATGGCCCACAACCCCATCTGCGCGGCCTGCTCGGCATCATGGGCAAAGCCCCAGCCGTGCCCTGGCAGGTAGCCGAAGGTGAGGTTGGTCAGGTGGTGCTGGATGTACGCCTGGGAAGTGAGGGTCGCGGACGAGGACATCAGTTTGTTATCTCACCTGATTGGGCGGATTTGGCCTGGTCGCGCCCTGGGCCGCGATGATCGGCGGCAGCACCTGGACGGCGAAATAGCTCACGAGCACCAGCGGCAGATGGAGGCCGTCAATGGTCGCAAAGGCCGCCGCAAAGAGCCCGATCAGCAGTGCGATCTTGACCGCCTCGGCGCCGTAGAAGCGCGAGACCAGCGTGCCGGGCGCCTGGGCGCGATAGTCCCGGAACAGCATTGGGACGACTGCTGCGCTGGCCGCAAGGCAAACCGCCCCCCCGACCAGGACCGAGAGGGCTGACGGTAATCCGAGGGGCATGGCGGCGACACTCGCCACAATCGTCAGGGTCCCTTGAAAGAACAGGACCCGCAACGCCAGGCCGGGCTGGGTGAGCTGGTTCGAGGCCGACGTTTGCATGGTCTGTCAGGTCAGCGCAGGAACGCCCCTTCCGTGCCGGGTGCGAAGTATAGGGATGCGCAAATAGGCGGTCAAACACGGTGATGCCGCCATAAGCGAGACAGAGGACCGCGCGACGAGGGCCTGGCGAGGCCGGCTGACAGTACCGAGCAAGGTGCCGGGCGGCCTCACTTGATATGGGCGAGGATGCCGTCGAGCTCGTCCAGGCTGTTGTAGCTAATCAGGAGCTTTCCCGTCCCCTTGGCCCCCGGATGGATCTCGACCCTGGCCCCCAGTCGGTCCGTCAGGTCCGCCAGCAGCCGGCGGATGTTGGGATCCAGCTCTGGCTTGGGCTGCCGCCCGACCTCGTCCTGCTCTTCCTCCTGGAGCCGGCGCACCAGCCGCTCGGTCTCCCGCACGGACAGGCCGCGCGAGACCACGGTGCGGGCCGCCTCGCTCTGGCGCGCACCCTTGAGTCCGAGCAGGCAGCGGGCATGGCCCATCTCCAGGTTGCGGTTCTCGACGAAGCCCTTCACGTCCTCGTTGAGCTCCAGCAGACGCAGCAGATTGGTGACCGTGGTGCGCGACTTGCCCACGGCCGCAGCCACCTGCTGGTGGGTCAGGGCAAACTCGTGGAGCAGGCGATTGAGGGCGGCCGCCTCCTCCAGGGGATTGAGATCGGCGCGCTGGATGTTCTCAATGAGCCCGATGGCGACGGCGGACTGCTCGTCGACCTCCCGCACCACCACCGGGATCTCGGTGAGACCGGCCTGCTGGGCCGCGCGCCAGCGCCGCTCGCCGGCGATGATCTCATAGTGGCCATCGCCGAGCGGACGCACCACGATGGGCTGGATGACCCCCTGGACCGCGATCGAGTCGGCCAGCTCGCGCAGGCTGTCAGGGTCGAAGTCGCGCCGCGGCTGATAGCGCCCGCGGCGAACCAGATCCACCGGCAGGTGGGTGACGGGGGCACCGGCCGCGGAGCCAGGGAGCGTATCGGACCCCTGCGCTTGCCCGTCCAACGCGTGGTCCGCCACCCCGCCCATCAGGGCGCCCAATCCTCGACCCAACCCGCGGCGCTTGGCATTCATCTGTGTGGGTTCCCCGGCCATGGTTTCAGGCGGCCGCCAAGGGCCGCTCCTGGCGGCGCAGGACCTCGCTCGCCAGGGCCAGGTAGGCGACGGCGCCGCGGGAGACCTTGTCGTAAAGCATCACTGGCAGTCCATGACTTGGGGCCTCGGCGAGCCGCACATTACGCGGGATGATGGTGCGGTAGACCTGGGCCCCAAAATGGTTGATCAACTCGGTCGAGACCTGATTGGCGAGGTTGTTGCGCGGGTCGTGCATGGTGCGCAGGATGCCCTCGACCTGGAGCCCCGGGTTGCGGGTGGCCCGGACCTGGCGGATGGTCTCGAGGAGGGCCGAGAGACCTTCGAGGGCATAGTATTCGCATTGAATGGGGATCAGGACGCCGTCCGCCGCCACCAGGGCGTTGAGGGTCAGCATGTTCAGCGAGGGGGGGCAGTCGATCACCACCAGCTCGTAGCCCTCGGCCAGGGGCGCCAGGATCTGGGCCAGGCTGCGCTCGCGGCGCGGCGCATCGAGAAGCCCGACCTCCGCGGCGGTGAGGTCGGCGTTGGCGGGGAGCAGATCGAACCCAGGGTGCGGCTCGGCGATGCGCTGCAGGCACTCGCCAACGCTGGCGCCAGACAGCAGCACGTCGCAGGTGGTGCGCGCGCAGGCCTGCTTGTCGACGCCGCAGCCCATGGTCGCGTTGCCCTGAGGATCCAGGTCGAGCAGCAGGACCCGCCTCTGCATCGAGGCCAGGGACGCGGCCAGGTTCACGGCGGTGGTGGTCTTGCCGACGCCCCCCTTTTGGTTGGCGATGGCGATGATTCTGGCCATGGGCTTAATCCAAGCGGACCTCGATCAGATGGCGTTCGCCGATCAAAAAGGGGACGTCCAGGCGACGGATCCGCACGTCGCATCGGGTCAGGCTCCCGCTGCCAGGGGTCAGCGCCTCCAGTTCGGCGCTCGGCATGCGACCCTTCATGAGCAACATCCGCCCAGGCCGCTCCAGGAGCGGCTCGGCTAAGGCATTGAGCTCAGAGAGGGTGGCCAGGGCGCGGGCCACAATGGTAGCGAACTTTCGCGCGGGCCGATACGACTCCATGCGCGCCTGGATCACCTCGACATTGGTCAGACCGAGCTCCAGGACCGCTTGGCGCACGAAGCGGGTCTTCTTCCCGTTGCTGTCCAAAAGTACAAAGTCCCGGTCACCGTAGAGCACGGCCAAGGGGATGCCGGGGAGCCCAGCGCCCGTGCCAAGATCCAGGACCGACGGCCCGAACAGGTAAGGGCCCACGGACAGGCTATCCAGGACATGGCGTGCGACCATCTCGAGCGGATCCTGGACGGCGGTGAGGTTGAAGGCCCGGTTCCAGCGGGCGAGCAGGGCGAGATACGCACAGAGCGCCTCGCGCTGAGGTGCTTCCGACGCGAGGCCCAGGGCCGACAGTCCGGCTTCGAGCCGCTCCTGTAGCACGCCTTCAGACGGGGCGGCGGATGGAGATCCTTGGCTGGCGATGGGCAATCCGGGGCGCGGCGGGCAGGGTGGTGGCCGCGAGCATAGCCAGCCCGGCGCCCAGGGGCAAGACGGGCACCCCGTCGCCCGGCCGAGCCGCTCGGCGCATCGGATCAGGTGCCTCCAGGCGTGGCTAGCACGGTCAGATGGCGCACCTAGGCGGCGGCACTGAACCGCCTCAGGGCCCCGCGCTCGTCACGCCCGGTCCGCCGCCGGGGGCGGCGCCGGTTTGAGCCGCCGGGAAGCAGCCGCCGGGGGCGCGCAGCCGTGCGCCGAGCGAGGCCACCCGCGAGGGAGCTGACGGCGCTCAGCGCCGTGTAGAGCGCCGAAAGGAAAGACAGGAGCACAAGCAAGTGGGCCAGGGTATCCATCGTCGTCTCCGGTGAGGTGGCGGATGCCGGAGCCAGGATGCCATGGGGGGTAGCTCAAAACCTGAGCCTGCCCGCGACGGCGGGCGAAAGGGCGCCCTGAAGAATTCTTAGGTGCCCGCGCGGGGCAGGACGGCCTCTTGGAACATCCAAATGGGTGGGATGCTTCAAGGTCTCCTAGAGGCGCATGGGCATGACCACATAGACCTCGTTGTCCACGCCCTTGTTGGACCAGAGGGCGCTGCTGTTACCATCCGTGAAGGCGATCTCGACCTCCTCCTTGTCCAGGGCATTGAGGATGTCCATCACGTAGGAGACGTTGAACCCGATGGTGGTGGCCTCTCCGCTGTAGTCCAGCTCCAGCTCCTCCTCGGCCTCGTCCTGCTCCGGGTTGTGGGCCTGGAGGCGCAGCAGCCCGGCATCGAAGGTGACGCGCACGCCCTTGTACTTCTCGTTCGACAGGATCGCGGTCCGCGTCAAAGCCTGCCGCAGGGCCGACCGGTCCGCGACGGCCAAACGCTCGGGGCTGCGGGGGATCACGCGGTCGTACTCCGGGTAGCGCCCATCGATCAGCTTGGAGGTGACCTGGGCCTCGCCCATCTGCAGCTCGATGGTGCGCTCGGAGAGCCGAATGCGCGCCGGGTCGTCGCTCCCGACCAACAGGCGCTTGACCTCGGCGACGGTCTTGGCCGGCAGGATCACCTGGGAGGTCTCGGTCACGTCGTTCTCGCAGTCGATCTCCACCTTGGCCAGCCGATGTCCGTCCGTCGCCACCGCCGTGAGGCGACCAGGACCGACCTCGAGCAGCAGGCCATTGAGGTAGTAGCGCACATCATGCTGGGCCATGGCGAAGGCGGTCTTCTCCAGCAGCTTGCGCAGTTGGCCCTGCTGGAGCTCAAGGCAGGTCCCGTCGACCTCCTGCTGCATGAGCGGAAACCCGTCCGCGGGGAGGGTGCTCAGCGTGTAGCGCCCGCGCCCGGAGCTAACGACGACCTTGTCCCCTTCGGCCTTGATGCGGACGTCCGCCCCGTCCGGCAGCGCTCGGCAGATGTCCGTGATCTTGCGCGCGGGCAGGGTGAGGGTGCCAGGCCCCTTGACCGTCGCCGAAAAGCGGGTGCGGATCTCCAGCTCGAGGTCGGTGCCGACCAGCTCCACGACCCCGGCCTCGCCCGCGCTCAGATAGAAGTTGCCAAGGATCGGCAGGGTCTGGCGGCGCTCCACCACCCCCGTGCCACGCATCAGGGCAGGCAGGAGATGCTCACGGTTGGTCAGGATCTGCATGTCGGCTTCTCTTCGGAAGGCTTAGCCTGTGGTTGCCCCTACGACTCGGCGCGGCGCCGTGCTCGGCACGCAGCGCCAGGGTCACGCCGAGCGCCGCGTGACCGCTGCGTGCCTCAGGATGTCAGAGTTCGCAGCAGGATGCGATAGTCCTCTTCGAGGCTCGGGTCGGACGCCCGCAGCTCCTTGATCTTGCGTGTGGCGTGCAGCACCGTGGTGTGGTCTCGCCCGCCGAAGGCCTGGCCGATCTCCGGGAGGCTGTGGCGGGTCAGCTCCTTGGCCAGCGCCATGGCGACCTGCCGCGGCCGTGCGACCGAGCGGTTGCGCTTGCTCGAGAGCAGATCGCTCACCTTCAGCTTGTAGTACTCGGCGACCGTCTTCTGGATGTTCTCGATGGTGACCTGCTTGTCCTGCGCGGCGAGCATGTCGCGCAGGGCGTTGGTGGCGAACGCCATGTTGATGGGCTTGCCGGTGAACTCGGAGTTGGCCCCCAGGCGGCGCAGCGCACCCTCCAGCTCGCGGATGTTGGATCTTATCCTTCCGGCAACAAAAAAGGCTACTTCCTCAGGGAGATGGATGCCCAGATAGGTCGCCTTGCTTTGCAGGATCGCCACCCGGGTCTCCAGATCCGGAGGCTCGATGGCCACCGTCAGCCCCCAGCCGAAGCGCGATTTCAGGCGCTCCTCGAGGCCCGCGACCTCCTTGGGGAAACGGTCGCTGGAGAGCACGATCTGCTGGCGGGACTCGAACAGGGCATTGAAGGTGTGGAAGAACTCCTCCTGGGAGCGCTCCTTGCCGGCGAAAAACTGCACGTCGTCGATGAGCAGGGCATTCACCGAGCGATAGCGTTTCTTGAACTCGTCGATGCGGTTGTGCTGCAGGGCCTTAACCATCTCGGAGACGAAGCGCTCCGAGTGCAGGTAGACCACCTGAGCGTCGGGGTTCTTGTCGATCACCATGTTGCCCACCGCGTGCATCAGGTGGGTCTTGCCCAGACCGACGCCGCCGTAGATGAAGAGCGGGTTGTAGGCCGTGCCCGGGTGGTTGCTGATCTGGATCGAGGCCGCCCGGGCGATCTGGTTCGACTTGCCCTCGACGAAGGTATCGAAGCTGAATTCCGCATTCAGATTGGCCTCGGCGCGGCGCTGGGCGCGGGCATCGGCCTGGGCTTGAGCGTCAGGGCCAGCGGCAGGGCCACCCGTTGCGGTGCCGGTGCCGGCACCGGCACGTTCCAGGGTCCCCACCTCGAAGGTCACGGTCTGGATGGCCCCCTCACTGAGGTGGGCCGAGAGCTCCTGGATCTGGCGCTGGTAATGCTGGCTGACCCAGTCCTTAACGAACTTGTTGGGCGCGAAGAGCCGCAGATGGCCCCCGGCCTGAGAGGCCTGGAGGGGCAGTATCCAGGTGTTGTACTCGGCGGCGCTCAGGTCCCCTTTCAGCAGATCAACGCACCTTTTCCACACGTTCACGGATCGATCTCTCCTGCCTGCGGCAAGCATTGACTGGGTCGCGGCAAGGCACTGGCGAGCCGCCCCGCGGGGCTTGCGCGCCGGGGCGACGGGTCGTCGGCCTTGGGTTCGGGTGGCGGAGTCTATCCCCCCGCTGGGGACTTATCCACAACCCAGATGGGCTGTGAACGGCACGATACAGATTGACGCGTCTGCTCGGGCTCACTACACTTCGGCGTCTTTTTCGAACCGACCTGCCAGGCACAAGGCCCAGGCATCGACAAGGGATCGCCGCGATGAAGCAGACTTTTCAACCCAGCCGCCTCAAGCGTGCCAGGACCCACGGATTCCGGGCGCGCAACGCCACCCGAAACGGTCGCAAGGTCTTGCAGGCCCGCCGGGCCAAGGGGCGTGTCCGGCTGACCCCCCGCTGACCGGACAGCCGGATCTCCCGGAGCGGGGTCAGGGGCACCTGGACGACGCCGGACCGGGCCCTGAGGCCAGAGGTGACGCGGCGCATGACGCGGCTGGTCCCAAGCCCGGTGACCTGCGCCTCCCCCGTTCGGCTCGGCTGCTCCACAAGCGAGATTTTCAGCGCGTTTTCGAGCAGCCAAGCAAATCGACCGATCCCTTCTTTACCATCCTGGCCCGGCCCAATGCCGACCAACAGGGGCGGCTCGGCCTGGCAATCGCCAAGAAGTGCGCGCGGCGCGCGGTGGATCGCAATCGACTCAAGCGCCTGGTGCGTGAGAGTTTCCGCCGGCAACGCGCGCGCCTCAGCGGGTTGGATCTGGTGGTCCTGTGCCGGCGTGAGGCCACGGCCGCCGACAATGCCCAACTGACCGCATCCCTGGACTGCCACTGGGCGCGCATCCGGAAGAAGCTATGCGCAAGCTCCTGATTGGCCTGATACGGGCCTACCAGTACCTGATCAGCCCGATGCTCGGTAACCACTGCCGGTTCTACCCGAGCTGCTCCCACTACGCCGCCGAGGCGATCCAGACCCACGGCGCCCTGCGCGGGGTCTGGCTCGGCCTGCGCCGGCTCTCCCGCTGCCACCCCTGGCACGAGGGCGGTGTCGACCCCGTCCCTCCCCGGCGGCCCCCACACACCCGCGGGGCCGCTCACAGCGCCGAGGCCCAGCTCGGCGGATGCCCGCATCACCGTGCCGAGCCCGGCCAACCCACGATGTCCCCCGAGAGACGCGCCCATGGATAACCTGCGGTTGATGCTCATCTTTTCCCTTGCGGTGGTGCTGCTCCTCATCTACCAGGCCTGGGAGCACGACTACGGCCAGGGCCGCCAGCCGCTCGCCCAGGAGCCGGCGGCCGCGACCACCGCGGCCGCCACACCCGAGCACGGCCAGACGCCCGAGGGCGTCCCAGGCGCCGCGGCCTCGGTGGCTGCCGCAACGCCCGTCCCGGCACCGGCCCCGGCGGGCGGCGACGCTCAGGGTGCAGCGGGTGCGGCGGCCTCCCCGCTGACCCCCATCAGCGTGGAGACGGACGTGCTGCGCCTGGAGATCTCACCCAAGGGCGGCACCGTCGCCAGCCTGTGGCTGAAGAATTACCCGATCGACCCAGCCCACCCGGAGGACAAGTTCCGGCTGTTCAAGCCCGATCCGCCGAACATGTTCATCGCCCAGTCCGGGCTCCTGGCGACCGGCCCGCAGTCGGTGCCGACCCACGAGGCGATCTTCACCAGTCCTCAGACGCGCTACATCCTGGGCGCGCGGGATGATCTCCTGGAGGTCGAGCTGACCTGGGACGGCGGTGGCGGGGTCGAGGTGGTCAAACGCTATCGTTTTGAGCGGGGCAGCTACGTGGTCGGGGTCACCCAGGAGGTCCGCAACGCAGGGGGGGGCGACCTGACCGTCCGCTCCTACACGCAGCTCCAGCGCACCGACCTGCACGACCCGAACGAGGCCAGGTTCGTGTACACCTTCACCGGCGGTGCCTATTACACCCCGACGGACAAGTACAGAAAGATCACCTTCGACGAGATGCGCAAGGAGCGCCTGAGCCTCGACGTCACCGACGGCTGGGTGGCGATGATGCAGCACTATTTCGTCGCCGCCTGGGTGCCGCCTCGGGGCCAGACCGACACCTTCTACACCAATGTCCTCGGGGATAGCCGCTACATCATCGGGAAGTACGGCCCGGCCGTGAGCCTCGCCCCGGGGGCCAGTCACCGCTTCGAGGACCACCTGTACCTCGGCCCCAAGCTCCCGGCTGCCCTGGCCGCCGTGGCGCCTGGGCTCGATCTGACCGTGGACTACGGCAAGCTGGCCTTCATCGCCCAGCCCATCCACTGGGTGCTGAGCAAGATCCATGCGGTGGTCGGCAACTGGGGCTGGGCCATCATCATCCTGACCATCCTGATCAAGGCGATCTTCTACCCGCTGTCGGAGACCAGCTACAAGTCCATGGCCCACATGCGTCAGGTCGCCCCGCGCATGCAGGCGCTGAAGGACCGCTACGGCGATGACAAGGAACGCCTCAATCAGGCCATGATGGAGCTGTACAAGAAGGAGAAGATCAACCCGCTCGGGGGCTGCCTGCCCATCGTGATCCAGATCCCGGTGTTCATCGCCCTGTACTGGGTCCTGCTGGAGAGTGTGGAGCTGCGCCAGGCGCCCTTCGCCCTATGGATCCAGAACCTGACCGCCCCAGACCCTTACTTCGTCCTGCCGCTGCTGATGGGTGTGTCGATGTTCATCCAGCAGAAGCTCAACCCGCAGCCGCCGGACCCGATCCAGGCCAAGGTGATGATGGCCCTGCCATTCATTTTCACCGTGTTCTTTGCCTTCTTCCCGGCGGGCCTGGTGCTTTACTGGACGGTCAACAACGTCCTGTCCATCGCCCAGCAGTGGCACATCACCCGCAAGATCGAGAAGGCGGCCAAGTAGCGGTCCCATCGGCAGAGGGCGCGGCAGACACCATTGCCGCGGTCGCCACGCCGCCGGGTTGCGGCGGCGTCGGCATCGTCCGTATCTCCGGGCCAGCCGTGCAGGGCATCGCCCGAGCCCTGCTCGGGCGAGTGCCCAGGCCGCGCTACGCCACCCTGAGCCCGTTCCGCACGGCCAGCGGAGACGCCATCGACTCCGGGCTCGCCCTCTATTTCCCGGGGCCGGCCTCCTTCACGGGCGAAGATGTGCTGGAGCTACAGGGTCATGGGGGCCCGGTGGTGCTCGACCGACTCCTGCGGCGCGTCGTGGCGCTCGGCGCGCGCCTCGCCCGCCCGGGGGAGTTCTCCGAGCGGGCCTTCCTCCACGGCAAGCTCGACCTCACCCAGGCCGAGGCCATCGCCGACCTCATCGCCGCCGCAACCGAGACCGCCGCACGCCTTGCGGGACGCACCCTGCAGGGGGCGCTTTCGCGGCGCGTCCAGGCACTGGTGGAGCGACTCACCGGCCTGCGCGTCTACTGCGAGGCGGCGCTGGACTTCCCCGATGAGGACATCGACTTCCTCGCCGATGCCCGGGTCGGCGCGGAGATCCAGGGTCTCATCGCCGAGACCCGGACCCTGCTCGCCGAGGCCCGCCAGGGACAGTTGGTGCGCGAGGGGCTGCGGCTCGTCATCGCAGGGCCGCCCAATGCCGGCAAGTCGAGCCTGCTGAATGCCCTGTCCGGGACGGACACGGCCATCGTCAGCCATCTGCCCGGGACCACGCGCGACCTGCTCCACGCCGAGATCCAGATCGACGGCCTGCCCCTGCACATCACCGACACCGCCGGTCTGCGACACGCGGCGGACACCATCGAGGCCGAAGGCATCCGCCGCGCCCAGGGGCAGATCGCCCAGGCGGATCTGGTGCTGTGGGTCTTCTCCGCCGACGACCAGGACGTGTCCCAAACGCCCTCGGCCGAGGACCACCTGCCGCCCGGCGTCGCCGTCACCTATGTCCGCAACAAGATCGACCTGACCGAGGAGACGCCAGGCCTCCGGGACACGCCTGCCGGCCCAGAGGTCGCCCTGTCGGCCAGGACCGGGGCGGGACTGGAGGCGCTGCGCACCCACATCAAGGCGATCGCGGGGTTCCAAGGGGCCGAAGGAGGAGGGGAGTTCCTCGCCCGGCGACGGCATCTCGACGCCATCGGCCGCGCCCTCGCCCATCTCGAGGCCGCCTCCGCGACCCTCGCCGCCACCGCCGCCGGCGAATTGGTCGCCGAGGACCTGCGCCAGGCGCAGAACGCCCTGGGCGAGATCACCGGTCAGGTCGCTTCCGACGACCTCCTGGGCCGGATCTTTTCGGGGTTTTGTATCGGAAAGTA
>Ga0272446_1002649_pt1 | contig 23943 bp, 20 predicted proteins | sample YNPCB0061_FD_194587 | JGI IMG/M metagenome (GOLD analysis project Ga0272446, IMG submission 194587) | Hot spring microbial mat communities from Yellowstone National Park, WY, United States - YNP-CB-006-1 | ecosystem: Environmental > Aquatic > Thermal springs > Hot (42-90C) > Sediment | place... | reverse complement strand
GTCCTCCATTCCGACGGTCTTGGGGGACTGAAGGCGTTCCTCCCGCCTCCATCGCGACGGGCCCTGGTTTTTATAGATCCCTCCTACGAAATAAAAGAAGATTATCGGAGGGTTCCTCAAACCCTGGAGGGGGCTTTAAAACGATTTTCCACGGGGATCTATCTGCTATGGTACCCCCTCCTCCCAGCTCCGGAGGCTCAAGAACTACCCCGCGTACTAATGGACCTCTACGGTGGTAACCGCTGTAAAATTGAAGTATCCCTCCGTAGCCCCCCCATGGGGAGCGGGGAATGTACGGTAGCGCTCTGGTGATCTTTAACCCTCCCTGGACGCTCCAAGGGGCCCTGGGGGAAGCCCTCCCCTACCTAACCAGGGTCCTGGGAGAACCGGGGGCAGACTATTCAATTGAGGCTGTCCCGTAACTTAGGAAGTTACGGGACAGCTTCCTTAATGTCGTATTTTCGTAGGATTTTAGCGATTTTAACTGGTTTTAATACGTCGAAATGGTAAAAATCCGAGAAAATACAAGGGCTGTCTGATAACTAACAGAGTTATCAGACAGCCTCGATTCAATGGGAATCCTCGCAACCCCCAAGCCCTCGGGGGGTCTAATGATGAGAAAATTCTAAAAACATCAGTTTTTAGAGGGGACTTAAGGATTATTATGGAATCCCACTATTTCGAGCAAGAAAGCCCTTTAGCAAAAAAAATACGATTTTCCGCCTCCCTGCCCTTCCAAACCCCGGGGGAAGAAATAGCCAATTCGGTGCTCCATGGACTAGGAGCCCTGTTATCCGTCGCTGGGTTGATAATCCTTGTACTGCGGGCCCAGGGCTTTTTAGGTGGCCGTGCGGAAGGGCCTGGGGGGGTGGCAACGTTTACCATCTACACGGCTACCCTGATAATACTTTTTTCAGCCTCCACTCTTTATCATGGGATCCAACACCTGGGGGCCAAACGGATTCTTAGAATTCTAGATCACTCGGCCATCTATCTACTTATCGCGGGGACCTATACGCCCCTGTGTTTGCTCGGTCTCCGAGGAGCCTGGGGATGGGCCCTCTTTGGGATAGAGTGGGGTTTAGCGATCCTCGGTATAGTTCTGTACAGTGTGGGACTCCGGGGGCTGAAAAAGGTCGAAGTGGTCGTATATATCCTTATGGGTTGGGCGGTAGTCGCCGGTTGGGGCCCCCTGATGCGGGCGCTCCCCCCGGGAACGGTCTATTGGCTCCTGGGGGGAGGGGTCGCGTATACCGCAGGAACCCTCTGGTATCGCCAAAAAACACGACGGGGTACCCACGTGGTATGGCACGTGTTTGTTTTAATAGGGGCCCTCTGCCATTGGTGGACCGTATTCTTAATCAGCTAAAATCGGGTATACTGTTCCTATGGCAACGGTGGACGACAAAAAAATAATTTATTCGATGTACCGGGTTTCTAAAAAACACGGTACCAAACAGGTTTTAAAGGATATCAGCCTTTCCTACTACTATGGGGCTAAAATCGGGGTTCTCGGTCTTAACGGGTCGGGTAAATCGAGCCTTTTAAAAATTCTAGCCGGGGTAGATACGGAATTTTTAGGGGAAACCTCCGTAAGTCCCGGCTATACCATTGGGTATCTGGAACAGGAACCCTACTTGGAACCAGGGAAAACGGTCAAGGAGATCGTTTCCGAAGGGGTCCAGGAATTGGTGGATCTGCTAAGGGAATTTGACGAAGTCAGCGAGGCTTTTGGGGAGCCGGACGCGGATTTTGATAAACTTTCCAATCGGCAAGCTCAAATCCAAGAAAAGATTGAAGCCGCCGACGGCTGGAACTTGGACAGCCGCCTCGATTTAGCCATGGACGCCCTTCGGTGTCCGCCAGCGGACCAGGTGGTGGATCGTCTTTCCGGGGGTGAACGCCGCCGGGTGGCCCTGTGCAGGCTCCTCCTCAAAAAACCGGACATTCTTCTTCTGGACGAACCGACCAATCATCTGGACGCGGAAACCATCGCTTGGCTGGAACGGCACTTGCAACAGTACGACGGCACCATCATCGCGGTTACCCACGACCGGTATTTTCTGGATAACGTCGCCGGTTGGATTTTAGAATTAGACCGAGGCGAAGGGATCCCCTATAAGGGAAACTATTCCAGTTGGTTGGAACAAAAGGAAAAACGGCTGGAACTGGAAGAAAAAGGAGAGAGCGAACGGCGGAAAGCCCTGGCGGAGGAATTGCAATGGATCCGCATGAGCCCCCAGGGACGGCACGCTAAAAGCAAAGCCCGGATTACCCAGTACGAAAAACTCCTGCAGGACGACAACCGGGAAAAAATAAAGGAAAATCGGATAACCATTCCAGCGGGGCCCCATTTAGGACAGGTGGTTATTCAAGCAAAAAAACTGACCAAAAGTTTTGACGATAGGGTCTTATTCCAGAATTTGGATTTTACGGTTCCCCCGGGAGCCTGCGTGGGCATTATCGGTCCCAACGGGGCGGGCAAAACCACCCTCTTTAAAATTATTACGGGGGCCGAAAGGGCGGACAGCGGGGAACTGGTCTTGGGCGATACGGTGAAAATAGCCTACGCGGACCAGCTGAGGGACCGATTGGACGGCGAGAAAACCGTGTGGGAGCAACTGTCCGATGGGTTGGATGTGATAAAGCTGGGGGGAAATCGGGAGATAAATTCCCGGGCCTACTGTTCCTGGTACAATTTTTCCGGTGCGGACCAGCAGAAAAAAGTAAAGATGCTCTCGGGGGGCGAGCGGAACCGTCTTAACATGGCCTTGATGCTAAAGGAAGGGGCCAACGTGCTATTGTTGGACGAACCGACCAACGATTTGGACGTAAACACCATGCGGGCCCTGGAAGAGGCCATAGACAGTTTCGCAGGGGTCGTCCTGGTTATAAGCCATGACCGCTGGTTCCTAGACCGGATAGCCACCCACATACTGGCCTTCGAGGATGGTGAAGTGATTTGGTACGAGGGGAACTGGAGCGAATTCGCCGAATGGCGCCGGGCCCAACTCGGAGCCGACGCGGACCGCCCCCATCGCTACGTTTATCGAAAATTGGAACGGTAGAAGGTATTCCCCGCACACCCCATTCTGGGGTAATCTTTTTCTTTTGCTTGACGATGGAAACCTTCGATGGTACACTAAATCGGATAAGTATTTAGAGAAATTATAGACTATAGAGGCTTTTTAAAACTTTTAGGGTTTCCAAAAAACTTCTTTGGATGTAAAGGCAGTTTTTTATAGAATTTTTACAGAGCAGGGATACGTAATGTTCCAAGGGTTGTTGCAAAATAGTACGCTGGCGCATTTTTTTATTAAGTTTCTTTTGGAGTTGGTGCTTCTTTTAACCCTGAAATCTGTATCTAAGAATGATTCCGAGAATATTTCCCGCTGGGCCTTCGGCGGCATTTTTATCATCCTGTTAAGGGATCTCTTTCTTTTGTTCTTTCCCGATCCATCCTATAGAATCGCCTCCGATGGTCTCGTTTCTTTTTGTATCGTCGGAATGTTTTTCTGGAAATCCCACCCCAAATGGGTGCTTTCCTTTGGGCTTTTATCCATCCTTTTTATAATTCTCCCGTGGACCCTCGAAGGTTTGGGCCTTCTCCCTCCCCTCTCCAGTCGATTTTTCATCCTGCCCATACCCGTAAGCGCCATAGGGTTAATTATTTTGAAGGGTCGCCCACTGCTGGACAAACTGTTTACGGATCGGCTTTCCCGCTGGAGTATTCCCTCGGCCCTGTTAATTCCACCACTATGGCTACTCTTTTTTCCAACGGAACGGGCCCTCCTGGAAGGCTTGATCACCCCGTTGTCGTACCTGGCCCTGATCTTTGCGGTGTTACAATACGGCCAAGGGGGGTTAAACGCCCTTATCGCGGAACGGGACGAATTATCCAACAATTTGGATATCCTGTACAATTTTGTCTTCCACTCCTCCGATTCCCTCCGTGCCGGGGGAGATTTGAACAAGTTGATGGGTTTCATAGCCCAAACGTTGCTGGAGGGAACCCGGGCCGACGGGGCCATGATCCTGATGGTGGAAGATTTTGAGGACGTGGTTAAGACCTACGCGGTCCAGGGTCTATTCACCCCCCTAGAACCGGTTCCCGACGGGATTCCCCGTTCGGTGGAGGGAATACAAAATTGGCTAAGGGAGTTAAAGATTCCCCTGGGGCAGGGCCTTTTAGGAGAAATAGCGAAAAAGGGCGCGGCTGTTTTTATTCAAAACGCTCAGCAGGATAGCCGAATCGTTCCCCATCCATCCTTGCCCGTGGGAAGTCTTATCGCGGTACCCCTAAAAATTGAGGACAGGATAATTGGGGTAGCCACGGTGGTCCGAAGGAAGGGCGTGGATCCCTTTATCAACGCTGACTTTGACCGGGCCTCCCTATTGGCGGATTTTTCGTCCCTGGTGGTCAATAATATCTATTCGTTCCAAGACGTGACCGAACGTTCGGATATCGATACCGCCGCGACCATCGCGGAGGATATCCAAAAAACACTACTACCTAAACGGATCCCGAAACTTTCAACCCTTTCCTTGGGAGCCTTTTCCGAAAGCGCCCGGGGGGTTTGTAGCGATTATTACGATATTATTCCCATAAGACGGGATCGAATTTTTATTATCCTGGGTGATATCGCGGGGAAGGGGATTCAAGCGGGTCTTATTATGGTGATGATCCGTTCCATACTCCACCTGGTTACTAACACGAATAGGGATACGGCCACCATTTTAAACTGGGTGAACCGGGGGATCACCGGAAAAATTGATCTTGACCACTTCGCCACCCTGCAAATTCTTATGCTGGACCCGACGACGGGAAAATGCGAGTACGCCAACGCGGGGCATCGCTCTCCCTTAGTTTGGAGACAAAACGTAGGGTTAGTGCAAACGGTGGATCTGGAAAGCGTCCCCATCGGGGTTGAATCCTCGACGGAATACCGCTCTATCACCTTTACCCTTGAAAAAAATGATATTTTATTGTTGTATACCGACGGGGTCGTGGAAGCCCTGAACGATAAAGGAAACCCCTACGGGGTTCGAAAGTTGATTTCCACGCTTCAAAAAAGCAACGAATTAACCGCTCCCGCGATAGTTCAGCTACTGCAAGGAGATATTAAAGATTTTACAAAAACGGTCAGGCAACACGATGATCACACGGTGGTGGTAGCAAAGAAACTATAAAGGCTTTGGATGCTCCGGGGCAAGAATTCATAATGGAAAAGCGAGGAAAGGTATGGAATTAAAGATACGGAAAAATGGGGAAATCTACATTATCGATGTGGAAGGCGAAATGGACCTTTACAATTCCTATAAATTAAAAGAATTGATCATGAAGATGCTCGAGAAAAACGTAAAAAGATTCATTGTCAATTTGGAAGCGGTGGATTACATCGATTCCAGCGGCATAGGGGCACTAATTTATATTTGTTCCACCGTTAAAAAACAAAACCTTAAGCTTACCATCACCAACATCCACGGGTCGGTAAAAAAGGTTATAGAACTGACTAAACTGATGGGGTACTTCCCCATATCTGCTAATTTAGAAGAAGCCATAAAAAAGATGGAAGCCTAATTTTTTTAAATAAGGAACGAACAATGGAACAGATCAAAGAAATTACCGTTAATGGTGCTTCAGCCCTTTTTGATAAAACGAACATGCACTATAAAGAATTCCCCTCCGATTACCGTCAGATCCGCTATTTCACCCTGCTTATCGTGCAATCGGCTCCTCCAGAAATTAAAGAATTGAACCTCCTGGAGCAACAGATTTCAGAAATTATAAAAAACGCGGTAAAACACGGCAACCATAGCGACCCTTCTAAAAAAGTACGGGTTTGGTATTCCTTTTCTTCGGACGAAGCCCGCTTGATCGTGGAAGACGAGGGCGAGGGGTTTAAGGAACTGGAAAAATGGAACGAATTCAACCGCCAGCGGCTTGAATGTCTACACGCCCAAAATTTTGAAAAATTGGGGGATTTTGTATCCTTCCGGACCGAACGAAGCGACGATTACGATGGCGGAAACGCCCTTTTCGCGGCCCTGGAGTACTGGAATGGGGGCTTTGTGTATAACGACAGAAGAAACGGCGTGGCCATGAAAAAATCGTTCCCCAAACGCCGACATGGGATCGCCATAGACGAATAGGGCCGGAGGGGGGCTAAACCTTTCCCGCCAAAAAAGAGGCGTCCGCGTCGGTAAAGGCTCGACCGTAGATATACTCAAAAAGATACCGCATATCTTCGGGCGCGATGTCCAGGAATCGGACGCCGTAAAATCCGTTTTTCGGGTCCCTATACCGGCGGACAATCTGGGAAGCGGTTTTGATAGTCCGTTTTTCCGTGATAAGCCGGACATCCAGTTCGCTGTCCGGGAGCAGGGCCGACGAAAGGGCCGAGTGGGGGTAGGCAAAAAGGAGCCCCGAAGCGCTTATATCCACGATCCGACCCTGGAAGGGTTCTTTTTTTATTTTACCTTGGGCAAAGTATCCGTGTTCTTTAAGAGAGTAGGCCAATATTTTCCCAAATTGGTATAGGGTATCCACCACGCCGTAATCGAAGGGCGGTTTTCCTGCGGAATCGATCCACGCGTGAATATAGCCGATGACGTATTCTTGAAAGAGTATGGGCACCCAAATATCCGAGTAGACGTTGGCATTTTTTTTATTTTCTAAAAAGCGCTTCACCGTATCATCCACATAAACCCCGTCTACACCGGAACTTTCTAAAAATCGTTTAAAGATTTCTTCCGTTACAATTCTTTTTTTGGGATAGGGATCCGTTTTTGGAAATTCCGATTGGGTGGACGGCAAAAACAGGGTCTTCCCCGTTTCCGCGATTACTTTTTCTTCCATGGATTGGGGTTTGTTCCCCTTAAAAACGACCAATTTATACCCCGTAGCGGATTCCTGAACCCAGGAGGCCAATTGGTTGACCAGCTCTTTTATGTTGAGGGGGTCGAATTTATCCATAAACCCAACCACTTCATCCTGTTCATAATCCTGAACCTTGGGGAATGAAAGATTAAACCGATCACCATGGAACGTAAATTCGACCTTTAAATCTGCGGGGGAATGGACCCGGGAAAAAGAACGCCCGAGGTTCTTGTATAAAAACTCCGGAGCTTCGGCTCCGATGAGGGAATCCTTTATGCTTTGAACTTTCAGGCTAAAGGATATGACTTGGCTATGGTAATCGAATATCAAATCGATCCGATCCCCGACCTTTAATCCTTGGATCGAATCGTTGGGTTTTAAGAAAATCGATTCCTTAGGGGGCTTGTCTACCGTGAGGGTATAGTTTACACGGTTAAAAAAAAGCATCAGGGGAAGCTGTTCATCGTAGAGGACCTTTAATAGGAAATCCTTTTCGATTCGTTTTATCGGTGTGGCCATGTAGAACTCCTAAAAAATCGTCGTATACCCCAGGGGGTCGTAACGGTACGTACCATCCCCCAGTTTATCTGTCTGGGGATTTTCCAATTCCAGGTCCTGGATCAGCCATGATCCCTTCTCGGGAATCAAATAGAGTTCCCCGGTTACCGACTGTTCCGACCCAAGGTATCGAAAAAGAAAGGAAAGGCTCCCATGGGGACCTTCCTTTCCCCTGTCCAATCTAAAATAGCGCGGCCCAACCAAAGCCACCGTGTTTTTAATGGTTTTTTCATCGATATCGGAGGGATGTTCCAAGAGGGTTGCATCAAAGTGCCCCTGGGCGAGGGAGGCGAGGAATGTGTGGGCAAAATCAAAGGCCCCCGGAAGGACCCTGGGGGGGCCTAGTTCGCCTATGGCAAAATCCTTTGGATACACCGGATTTTCACCCCCCGTGGGTATAAAAAAATCTCCATTTCGCGGGGGAGGGGTTTTTTCAACCGAGGATACGGGGTTTAGGGACTTCATGGTAAGGGATGGAACTTCGATAGGGGAACTAGTATCCCGAGAAGGGGGCGCGGAAGGCTTACTCTGGGGAACTGGATTCTGAAGCCCTGGAACGGGGATACTCCAGCTCTGTGCAACCTGATTTTTCTTCTTGTCCCCGCAGGCCATAAAAGAAAGAAGAAGCATCCCAACACTGGATACATAAAATGCCATGGAATACCCTTTTTTGAAACCCATTAAGAGGATTGTAATACGGGAAAGATAGAAGGTCAAAGGGAGTGGACAGGCTATACCGGTCCCGTTTAGTATATTTATGATGTTTCAACAACAGGAGTAACGGAAATGAAACAAACCGTAACGGAAAAGATTATATCGGCCCATTTGGTGGAGGGGAACGTCCAAAAGGGAAAGGAAATCGCCATCCGAATCGATCAGACCCTTACCCAAGACGCGACGGGAACCATGGCGTATTTGCAATTCGAGTCCATGGGATTGGATAGGGTTCGTACGGAGTTATCGGTTTCCTACGTGGATCACAATACCCTGCAGGAGGATTGGAAAAACATGGACGACCATCGGTACCTGCAAAGCGTGGCCGCCCGTTACGGTATTTGGTTCTCCCGGCCGGGGAACGGAATTTGCCACCAGGTCCATTTGGAACGTTTTGGAGGCCCCGGCAAAACCCTGTTAGGCTCCGATTCCCACACCCCCACCGGCGGTGGCTTGGGGATGCTCGCCATAGGGGCTGGGGGCCTGGATGTGGCGGTGGCCATGGGGGGCGGGGCCTTCCATGTAACCATGCCAGCGGTGGTGGGGGTTAAGCTGACCGGCGCGTTAACCGGGGCCGCCTCCGCCAAGGATATAATCCTGGAACTTCTTCGCCGCGAAACGGTCAAGGGCGGAGTCGGAACTATCTACGAATATTTTGGCGACGGGGTAAAAACCCTATCGGTAACCCAGCGTTCTACCATTACTAATATGGGAGCCGAATTGGGGGCCACCACCTCCGTGTTCCCCTCGGATGAACGAACCAGGGAATTTTTGGCCACCCGAGGACGGCTGGAGCTTTGGATACCCTTGGAAGCGGATCCCGACGCGGCCTACGACAGGGTAATAGAAATCAACCTATCCAAACTGGTGCCCATGGTAGCCCGGCCCCATTCCCCGGATAACGTGGTACCGATTACCGAAGTCGCGGGTTTGCCCGTGGACCAGGTGGTCATCGGGTCCTGCACCAACTCTTCCCTGGAAGATCTCGCGGCGGTAGCCCAGCTGGTAAAGGGCCGGGTGGTACATCCCCGAGTATCCGCGGGGGTCACCCCAGGAAGCCGGACCACCCTTTTAGCGGCCGAACGGGCGGGCATTTTAGGAGAATTAATCCGCGCGGGGTTCCGTATCCTGGAAAGCGCCTGCGGTCCCTGTATTGGCATGGGCTTTGCGCCTAAATCCGGGGGAGTTAGCCTACGGTCCTTTAATCGAAACTTCGAGGGCCGTTCGGGGACCGCGGACGCGAAGGTTTACCTGGTTTCGCCGGAAACCGCCGCCGCGTCGGCTATCATGGGGGTGGTTACCGATCCTTCGAGCTTTATAATCACCAGGCCGGAGGTCAATTCCTTCCTTTTGGAAGGTATTGCTCTGGCCAAGGATGATATGCTTATCCCCCCGCTTCCGCCTCTGGAAGCTAAAACCGTGGAGATCGAACGGGGACCCAACATTAAACCCTGTCCTTCGGGACAGAGCCTACCGGATACCCTCCAGTTACCGGTCATTATTAAAACGGGGGATAACATCACCACCGATGACATTATGCCCGCGGGAGCCAAGGTTTTACCCCTGCGCTCCAATATTCCGGAAATATCCAAATTCGTTTTTACCCGCTTGGATAGCGAATTCTGGAAGCGGGCCCAGACGGCGAAGAACGGGATAATCGTAGGGGGGGCGAATTATGGCCAGGGGTCATCTCGGGAACACGCGGCGTTAGCCCCCATGTACCTGGGTATTCGGGCGGTGCTTACAAAATCCTTCGCCCGTATCCATAAGGCAAACCTGATTAACTTTGGCATCCTGCCCCTCTGTTTCGTAAATCCGGCGGATTACGACCAGATCGATCAAAACGACGTGATCGTTTTAACAAAGTTGGATACACTTTTAGATCAGCGGGAACTTACGGCACACAACATCACAAAGAATCGGGATATTCCCGTGGTTCTAGAGGCCGACGTCCGGGATAGGAGGATACTGAAAGCCGGCGGACTGGTATTGTACACCAGGGGGGGCGGCATCTGAAGCGGGAAATCCAGGCCTCGTTGGACGGGGGTTTTGACGAACCCATACGGGACCCCCTCTGGGGCCATGTGTATTTAAACGATCAGCTTACCGCCCTGACCCGCTCGGCCCCCTTCATTAGGCTCGGAAGAATTTTCCAACTGGGCCCCACATATTTTGTATACCCCGGGGCGACCCACACCCGGGCGGCCCATTCGGTGGGGGTCTACCATCTGGCCCGCCGACTGATCCGTGTTTTGGCCGAACGGGGGGCCGATGGGTGGATAAGCCCCCAGGGGGTACGATCCTTTCTAGCGGCGGCCCTACTCCACGATCTGGGACACTTTCCCTATACCCACTCCCTTAAGGAACTACCCCTGGAATCCCACGAAAGCCTGACCGCCCGGTTGATCCTTTCGCCGGAAATGAAAAACCTGGTGGGCCTATGCGACGCCGACCCTTACATGACCGCCGCGATCGTGGATACCCACCTGCCCATTCAGAACGACCGGGAGACGGCTTTTTACCGGCGACTCCTATCCGGGGTGCTCGATCCGGATAAGCTGGATTATTTAAACCGAGACGCCCGCTACTGCGGGGTGCCCTACGGAAATCAGGATGTGGATTTTACCTTTAGCCGACTAATCCCCCACCAAGAGCGGGGAATCGATATCGATTCCCGATTGATCGCCAACGTAGAAGCCGTACTGTTCTCCAAGTATCTCATGTACCGTTCGGTGTATTGGCACCATTCCGTCCGATCGGCCACCGCTATGATTAAAAAATCCCTGCACGGGGCTCTGAATGTAGGTCTTCTGGTCCCCGAGGACCTGTACGATTTGGACGACCAGGGCCTGTTTGCCCTCCTCGCTTCCCAGGATCATCCCTGTGTTCTCCCGGCCCTGGCCGTTCGTTCGGGGGCTTTTTTCAACTCAATCGCCGACCTTCCCTATGACGAAGGGATCCATAAACGTTTGGAAAATTTGGAAGAACGGCAAAACATGGAAACCCTTTTACGGGAATCCCTTAACCGTCGTTTGGATATCCACATGGGAGAATACGATTTAATCATCGATCTCCCTGAAAACGTATCCTTTGAAACGGGCCTCTTTATCGCCGATCAAAATATCAATTTTTCCTCCAGTTCCACGGTTTTTAAGGACGATACGATGAAATCCTTTATCCGATCTCTCCGGGTAGTCCGAGTTTTTGTGGCCGAACCATGGCGGGAAGCCTTAGAAAGCTCGTCCCAAACCCTGGATCTATTGCGTAAAGAGGGAATTTGAATACAATTGTAAACAGGAGTAGCCCATGGAAATTCACAATACGACCGAAGATATGGTTCTATCGATCGTTCATGATATTTTTGACGCTATTGAGAAGGAAGGGAAAGCCGATAGGCCCTGTACTTGCTACCAATGTCGGTTGGATACAGCGTGCTATGTCCTAAACCGAATAGCCCCGAAGTACGTCGTTTCCAGCCGCGGGGTTGCCCGAGCGGAAAACGATACCGTGGAAAAACAGCAGACCGATGCGGATATAGCGGCGTTAGTGCACGAGGGACTCGCGAAAATCGCCCAGTCCCGGAGACCCCATTTTGCCCACAACCCCGCGTTCCCCAATCCTCCGGCGGATATACAGGGCCCGGTTTTTAACTTTCCCACCATCATTGGCCGCGTTTTCAACGGAAGCAACTTTGAACCCATGAACGATATCAATGTGGAACTACGGTTGGGGAATACCCGATCCGAAATGATAGACCCCAACTGGCAAAATCCCTACCGTTTGGTCCCCAACACCGCAGGAACCTTTACCTTTTGGCCAAAACCCATAAGCGCCGAAGCCCTGGGCGTCCAAAAGACCTTTGATTTTGGAATTATTATTGCCGCCCCAAACTTTGAGGTTTTGCAACACTTTTTCCAAATATCCAGGGTAAGTGAAAATCAGGTCGCCGATTCCTTTTCCATGCAAAGGACCTACAAAATCCCTGATCTGTACCTTTTCCCCCCCGGTGGCGACGAGGACCAGTAGCTATCAGTAAGGTTGATCCGTAACGTCCTACGTTACGGGACAGCCTCAATTGACCTTTAAAACCTTTTCCTATACTATCCAATCATAACGGGATGTAGCCTAGTGGCTAAGGCGCTTGCTTTGGGAGCAAGAGATCGGCGGTTCAAATCCGCCCATCCCGATAAGATTATTCCATTGTCGCTTTTGGCGGATTTGAACCGAAGCCGCGACCCCTTCGCCGCGATTCGATGAGCGGCGAAGGGGACTTGGCGCAGGACGCGCCAAGAGCGGCCGAGGCGGGCTGTAGGTGCGAGGCAGGACGCCGAGCCCCGGAAGCCAAATCCGCCCATCCCGATTAGTCCAGAATAGCAACAGCTCCGCCAAAAAACTACAATAGCCAGTACAGGTATCCCTATAAAACCGCTTGTCGCTTTGGGCGGATTTGGTGAGTTGGGGCAATAGAAGCCCGTAAGCGATTTCGGCTATTATCCTACTCGTCAAGGGTACTACGAGCATGAATATTGTACGGGATTTCATCAAGGCGATCTATGATTTTTCACTTATCGATCCGGGGGACCGAATTCTTTTGGGAATTTCGGGGGGAAAGGATTCCCTAACCATGGGGTATCTGTTTTCTCAGCTTCACGGGAGGGAAAGGAGTCGTTTTGAAGTAGGGGCAGTGCACGTAAACCAAGGTCCACCCCTAGACCCGGAAATTCTTAAATATTTTGAAACCTGGGGAATTCCCCTGGAAAACCTGGATCCCCCGGCCCCAAACAGGGAGATAGGGGGCTGTTACCACTGCGCCAGCGAACGAAGACGGGTTCTGATGAATCGGGCCTTGGACCGGGGATACACAAAAATCGCCCTGGGTCACCACCTGGACGATATTCTTACCACCTTTTTAATGAATTTGCTTATCCATGGGGAAGCCCAACCGATGGCCGTACGGCGGGATTACAGGGCCTTTGGCCTTACCCTTATTCGCCCCCTTGCGTACGTTCCAGAGGAAAGCATCCGCCGCTTTGTGGAGCGTCAGGGATGGAAGGCCACAACCTGCTCCTGTAGCCGGGGAAATGATGGGAACCGAAGGGATTTTAGAGAACGGTTGGAAAACCTAACCCTGGGGTCCCTGGAAACAAAACGGCGTATGCTTCGGGCCCTGTGGACCCCTGCGGAGAAACGGGCCCCCTAAGGGTGCGTAGCACTACCTATCCATTTCCATTTTTATTGGGCTCTCCGGTATCACTGCCCACTTGTAAATAGGTGTACCGTTTCAAGCCCCCCTCGAATTCCCCCAGGATACGCATACCTTCGCTGGGCTTGACCACATCATTTTTTATCGCCTGTTCCACCTGGATTTTGACGGACCGGATGAGCTCGGCGGGGGCGTATTCGTTTTCCTCTAGTACCTCCCGGATCGTATCCCCTTCGATGGTTTCATCAATGTACCAGCCCGAATCCTCATCGCTATCCAAAAGGATATGGGCCTCGTCCATGCGGCCAAAGAGGTTGTGCATATCCCCCAGGGTATCCTGGTAGGCACCCGTAAGGAAGATGCCGATATAATAGGGCTTCCCGTTCAATTGGTGAAACCAAAGGTATTCCCGCTGATCGTCCCCTTCCCCATCTCCGATAAAGCAATCGACCTTACCGTCGGAATCGCAGGTGATATCGGCGATGGTACCCTTGACGGTGGGTTCTTCCTCCAAACGGGCCAGGGGGGTAATGGGGAACAGTTGCCCCAGGGCCCACGAATCGGGAAGGGATCGGAACACGGAAAAATTAAGGAGGTACTGGTCCTTAAGGCCCGAAACGAGGTCCTGCATTTCATCGCTCATCCGGGAACGGCCTTCGTAGTGCCGGGCAATTTCGGCGATTATTTCCCAAGAAAGGGATTCCACCACCGCCCGGGATTGGAGATCCAGGTACCCTAAATCGAAAAGGCTCATGGCTTGTTGCCGATAGAAAACCAGGTCGTGAAAGGCCTCGTCAAAGTGGCCGGCAAAAATTGTTTCTTTGATTTCCACAATATCCCGAACCACCTTGGGGGCGTTTTTGGGGATATTCAGGTTTTTCATGGTGTTAAGTTTAGCGATCCGGCCAAAGGCTTCCACGGCGATCATGGAATGGTGGGCCACCAGGGCTCGGCCGCTTTCGGATACGATGGTCGGATGGGCGACCTTTTCCTCGTCGCACACGTCCATAATCCCGTACACGATGGTATTGGCGTATTCCCGAAGGCTATAGTTAGCCGAAGAGGCCACCGAACTGCGGCTTCCGTCGTAATCGATCCCGAGACCCCCACCCACATCCACGTATTCGATGGGACAACCCATACGGACCAATTTGGCGTAAAACCGGGCACCTTCCCGGACGTACCGGGTGATGACCTGAATTTCGGGGATTTGACTACCCATGTGGAAGTGAAGCAGGGAGACGCAATCCTTCATGCCCGCGGATTCCAATAGGTTAAGGGCTTCCAGTAGATCCACCGTGGAAAGGCCAAATTTGGCCGCCTCGCCTGAACTGGTAGCCCATTTCCCCGTACTTCGGGTAGCGAGCTTTATCCTGATACCGATAAGGGGACGGACGGAAAGTTCCTTGGATACGGCGATGAGGGAGCGGATTTCTTCCAGCTTCTCCGCCACCACCACCACTTTTTTACCCAATTTTCTGCCCATCAGGGCAAAGCGGAGGAATTCCGCATCCTTGTACCCGTTACAGACTAAAAGCCTATCGTCATTTTTATGGAGGGCCAGCGCCAAAAGAAGTTCCGGTTTGCTTCCCGCCTCTATGCCGAGGCCAAAGGTTTCCCCCGCGTCCATAAGCGTTTCCACCACTTCCCGCATTTGGTTGACCTTTACGGGGTACACCCCCCGGTACACCCCCCGATACCCCGCTTCTTCGATGGATTGGGAGAAGGCTTCGTTGATCCGGCGGACCCGATCCTGCAGGATATCCTGAAATCGTATATGAAGCGGAAGCCTCAGCCCCCGGCGTTTAGCTTCCTCCACCACATCGACGATCCGTATGGCCGCCCCATCTTTAAAGGGGGTAACGGAAATACAACCCTTATCATCGATAAAAAAATAACCGGCCCCCCACTTGGAGACCCCGTACAACTTATCCGAATTCTTGGTCGTCCAAGCCATTACAGGACCCCCTTTGTGCCGATATGCCGGTGTTCTCCATCGTAGCTTAACAGGGGCCCATAAATATCGGGCCGTCTATCCCGGAAGACCCCCCAGGAAAGTCGAGTTTGTTCCAGGGCGTCCAAATCGAATTGGTGGACCAAAAGGGTCTCCGACCGCCGATCCGCCTCCTCTACCAACGCGCCGTGTTCATCGGTAATAAAGGATGAACCGTAAAAGGTTATCCTAGAGTCGTCGATGGTTTCGGTCCCCACTCGATTCGCCGCAATCACGGGGACCAGGTTGGCTCCGCTGTGTCCCCGCTGAACAATCCGCCAATGTTCCATCGAATCGATGGTCGGATCCTGGACCTCCGAACCAATAGCGGTGGGATAAAACAACAGTTCTGCCCCCTGGAGTACCATAATTCGCGCTAATTCGGGGTACCACTGGTCCCAGCAAATACCCACACCGATGGTTCCGTACTGGGTTTTCCAGACCCGGCTTCCCAGGTCTCCGGGGTTAAAATAATACTTTTCCTCGTATCCAGGCCCGTCGGGGATATGACTTTTACGGTACAGGCCGAGGACCTTTCCATCCGCGTCGATCAGGGCCATCGAATTGTAGCGAGCCTGGCCGGAGCGTTCAAAAAAGCTTACCGGTAGGACCACCCGCAGTTCTTCCGCCAGGGATCGCAGACGACGAATCGCAACATTTTCTTCCGCCGAGGAAGCGAGGGCAAAATATTCGGCCTTTTCTTTCTGGCAAAAATAGGGGGTTTCAAAGAGTTCCTGGAGCAAAATGATTTGAGCGCCCCGATGGGCGGCTTGCCGAATAAAGGTTTCGGCCTTCTGTACATTTTCGTCCCTATTCCATGAACAGGCCATTTGAACCGCCGCGACGGTAACCCTTCTCATGCCATACCTCCTGGGGGAACGGGGGCGGGAATTTGTTGGGTGATACAATGCACGTTTCCGCCGCCCTTAATAATTTTCATGCCATCTATGGGTACTATTTTGCGGTCGCTGTACAGCTCCCTCAATATACCCAGGGCCCTATCGTCGGAACGGCGTAGATCCGCGGAACCGTCCAAGCCGAACACAGGCACAATAAGGGCCCCCGTAACGGGGTAAAAATTGATGTAACTGAGGGTCAGCCGTTCTCCCCGGCAAAAACGTTCGGGAGGTTCGGGGATGGGGACCACTTCAAGGGGTCGATTTCTCGCGTCCCGTTCATGGCGAAGCCGATCCAAATTTTTTTGGGTATTCCCGTAATTAGGGGAAGCCGCGTCTTGGGCCACCTGCATCACCACCACGGAAGGGCGGACAAAACAGGCCACATTATCCACATGCCCATCCGTCTCGTCCCCAAAGAGTCCCCTATCCAACCAGAGGATCTTTGAAACCCCCAGGTAGGAGCGGAGGTAAGCTTCTATGCGTTCCTTTGATAGATGGGGGTTCCTATTTTTTGCTAAAAGACACTCCTCCGTGGTTAGAAGGGTCCCCTCCCCATCCACATGGATAGAACCTCCCTCTAGAACTAGGGGAGCGTCAAAACGACGGACCTTCATTTTTTGGAGGATTAGGGAAGCAAGCCGATCGTCCGCGTCGTAGGGGTGGTATTTTTCTCCCCAGGCGTTAAAGCGCCAGTTAATACCCCCCCGCTCTCCCTGGGCATTCAGGATAAACGTAGGTCCGTTATCCCGGATCCAGGAATCATCGTGGTTTAGGTCCCACAGTTCTACGGTGGGGGGGAGCATTTTTTTGGCCCGTTCCAAAGCGGAACTCCCGCTCTCATCCCGTATGGGCCGGGCAACCATAGTAAGGTTTTCAAATTCGGCGATAGCGCGGGCGACCTCCGCGTACCCCCTCTCGGCCTCGTCTAAACCTTCAAGCCACGCGGAAGCCCGTACGGGCCAGGACATCAGGGTACCCTGTCGAGCCTGCCATTCGGCGGGCATCCGGTACCCCAGTGCTTGGGGGGACTCGCCGTCCTCCCCCGATTGATCGGTAGTAGTGGTTATCACAAATCTGGTTGTACCCTATCACGGCCCCTAACGCAAGCCCTTGAACCTATGAATTTTTTCACAATTGGAGCGTTAAATGTACCGCCGCAGTTCCCTTTCCCGGCTGTTCTCGAATCGTGGCGACAAAGGATACACCCATCTCTCGGCACGCCTCACCGATAAAAGAGAGGTAGTACCATCCCAGGCCATCGTCCCCGTAGGGTCCAGTACCCTGTTCATAAAATTCCTGTAAATTTCTATCTTCCACGGATAGACGGCCCCGTTCTTCAAATAACCGTTTTGTATCCTCAAAGTCGCTGGATCCATCGTATAAACTAAGGCGCAATCGATACCGCCAATGCCCCAAGGGGGACCAGCGCCGGCTCAGGTTCCACACCATGGCCGAAGAAAGGCCCGTCGGAAGGCTGGATAGAAGGGTTCTGCGGGTTTCGGGGTTCTCCAATCGAAGACGAATTTCCGAGGGCCGAACATCATTTCCCAAAAGTTCTATCAAAGTGGACCGTTCGGCGGCCCCCATCAGTTCCAAAACCATGAGGGCCAAATAATCAGCCAAATCGACCCTTTCAATGGCGCTGTAAATTTTTTCTGAAATAAATTTTTCAAGAATTTGACGTTCTTCCACGGGACTGCCTAAAAGGATAAAATAGGTCAACGGATCCAGGTAGTTTAAAAGTTCGTTTACAAAATGATAAAGCCTTCGGTGATCCTCCGGCGTTTTTCGTGCATCCACCGAAATAGTCCGGTAGATGGGTAGGAATATCTCTTTTTTAATAGCCTTAATCGCATCCCCCTTTGAAGAAAGGGTATTTCTGAGCTCCCCTGGGAATAAGGATTTTTTAGCATCCACAGCGTTATGGGGATGGAGGCGGTTCCATCGGCGAATTATCTCCGAATCCAGGGTCCGCACGTAGACGGAAGAACGAAAATCCCCGTACAACAGGGAAAAAACCACCAATCGCGCTATATCGCCTATTTCATTTTTTACGGACCCCAAATCCCGAACAGGAAATTCCGCCCGTTCCACAAAATTGGCCAAAAGGAGCCTTCGGAGCCAGGGAATATCGAGGGATTTTACTTTAAATCCAAAATGAGTTTTCCCATCCTCTACGTTAAATTCATGGAGACCCAATTTCCGGTCCAAATAAAAACGACTGCCTTCTTCGGTCAAAAGGATTTTAGAACGGAGGTCCAAACATCGTTTCCGCTCCCTAAATTTTCCTGGCTCGTAAGAATCGGCGGAAGAGGCGGTGGATGAGTTAGAAGAAACGGGGCCGATCATTCGAGAACCTCCAATTTTAACAGTTCATTATACCATGGCTTTTCTAATTGACAAGGGAAACTTAAAAAGACATAAATAATAGGCATACGGAATTGAGGGGGTCTATATGGCGCGACGGGTCGAAATGAAAGAGCCACTGGTAGAAATTGACGGGGACGAGATGACCCGGGTGCTGTGGAACGTGGTAAAAGAACAGTTGATCCTTCCGTTTGTGGATCTAAAAACCGAATACTATGATTTGGGCTTGGAAAACCGTGACAGAACTAACGATAAGGTGACGGAAGAATCGGCCCAAGCGATACTTCGGCTGGGGGTGGGGGTAAAATGCGCCACCATTACGGCCAACGGGGCCCGGCAAAAAGAATACAACCTCAGGGCCCTGTACCCCAGCCCCAATGGGACGATCCGGGCAATCCTGGACGGTACGGTATTCCGGGAGCCCATCGTGGTCTCCAACATCAAACCCTCCGTTTCTACCTGGAAAAGACCAATTGTGATTGGTCGGCACGCCTATGGGGACGTGTATAGGGCCAGTGAATTGGCTATCCCCGGACCGGGTACAGTAGAACTGGTGTATACCGCCGAGGACGGGAGACAAACGAAAATTCTCGTCGCCGACATGAAGGGACCCGGAATTGTTCAGGGACAGCACAACCTGGACCGATCCATCGAAAGTTTTGCCCGGGCCTGTTTCCTCTTCGCTTTAAACGCGAAATTAGATCTGTGGTTCGCCACCAAGGATACTATTTCTAAAATTTACGATGGCCGGTTCAAGGAAATATTCAATCGAATCTACGAAGAGGAATTTAAAGAAAAATGTAAGACAGCGGGTATTACGTATTTCTACACCCTCATCGACGACGCGGTGGCCCGGGTGGTTAAAGGCGAAGGGGGCTTTTTGTGGGCCTGTAAAAACTACGACGGGGATGTGATGAGCGATATGATCGCCAGCGCCTCGGGAAGTCTGGCTATGATGACCAGCGTACTGGTATCTCCCAGCGGGGCGGTGGAATACGAGGCGGCCCACGGAACGGTACAACAGCACTACTATCGCTATAAACGGGGAGAACGAACCAGCACCAACCCGGTGGCCCTTATTTTTGCCTGGACTGGGGCGCTGGCCAAGCGGGCCGAATTGGATGGATTATCGGATTTGGCCGCCTTTTCTAAAAGGCTAGAAAGGGCTACCCTTCAAACTATCGAAGAGGGGTCGATGACCGGGGATTTGGCGCGGCTTGCCAACCCGGCTCCAGAACGGTCCCTGGATTCTTGGGAATTTATTCAGGAGATCCGTTCAAGGCTTTTATAGTTCCCCGAAGGTTGATACGCTCAGCCTTCGGGAAAGCAACCTAAGGATTGTCGAAAAGTCCGCACCCGCGGGTTTTTCAACACCCCGCAAGACTTTAAGGAGGTAGGCATGTCGAAAAAGGGTTCTGTTTCCGCCCGAAGAGTAACCGAGTTGGGAGGCCGAAACGCCACGGCGCTCCAGACGGAGGACCTTCGCGTTTTAGTCGATGATCAGGGGGGTATGGTCAGCGAACTGTCCAGCCGCTACGAACGGGGATACCTAAACGCCCATTGGCTTCCCTGGTTTAGGGGAAACGGTGGGGGCGACTTCGATCCGGCTAAACACGGATCCTTTTGGAAGGCCAAACTCCTGTACCATTTGGCGGGGAATTTTCCCTGCGTTCCCAATTTTGGCCCCGATCATACGGTGGATGGGGTTTTTTTGCCGCCCCACGGCTGGTCGGCCAACGAAGAATGGAAGTTCCAGTCCCTCCACACGGATGAAGAGCGGGGCCTGGCCTACGCATTGTCTACCATGGAGAGCCCTGACTCCAAAATGCCCTTAGTTTTTAGAAAGATTGACGCGATCCAGGGAGGAGACCCGGTACATTACACCAGCATGGAGGTCCAAAACCGGGGAAACACACCCATAGAAATTAACATAGCCTGGCATAACACCGTGGGAGCCCCCTTTCTAGAAGCCGGTTGTCGGATATCCGGCGCGGCGGACCGCTGGACCACCCCGCCCGCCGGGGGCGAGTTCGATACCACGACCCGACTGGCCCAGGGAGCGGATTTTAAAACCCTGCAAAAAGCTCCCCTGCGAAACGGCGGGGCGGCGGATATATCGGTGGTGCCGGGGATGATCGGGTACACGGATATGGCGGTGGGGGCGATCCCCGCGCAAGCGGATACGGGCTGGTCGGCGGTCGTGAACCCTGCGTTAAAAATGGCGTACATCTGTCTGTTTCCCGGTCTCCACGGACGTTTGGAAAATGAAATCGGCCTAACCTTTAACGCCCTTTGGATGCAGTACGGGGGACGCCCCTTTACCCCCTGGGCCCCCTTCGAGGGGGGAAGCGATTTAACCTACTGTTTGGGAACCGAAAATTCCGTCGGAGCCTACGCCTACGGTCTGGCTTACGCCCGGGGACACCGGAAAATCCTGGATGCCCCGACCACGGTTACTATTCCGCCCCAATCCAGTCGGATTCTCCGGTACGGGACCCTCTTTGCCCCCTATGGGGGATCGGTCCTGGACAGTGGGGTTTCCCATATCGCGGTGGAGGAGAGGAAAATTATCTGCGAGGGAACGGGGGGCAAAGCGACCTTCAGCGCCGACGGAAATTTCCAGCTTCTAAAGGACCTGGAGAAACGTATCGGCTAGCAGTTTGTCGGACTGGTGGATTTTGATAGCCCTTCGGGGATCCCTTGTAGGGGTCCTCCGGAGGGCTTTTATTTAGCCGCCCCTTCGAAGGCGGTCCAGAGTGGATCGGGAACAGGAATAGGGGCTTGGACGTTGATAAAAGCGGAAGATCCGTCGGGGTTTGGAAACGCCAGAAGCCGCGCGTGGAGACGGAAGCCCCCATCCTTTTCGCTCCGTTTGGATCCGTACTTTAGATCCCCCTTGATATGCAGGTCCAGGGCCGCGAGCTGGGCCCGGATTTGATGATGCCGACCGGTAATCAATTCTATTTCCATGAATACGTACCGGTCCCCCTGCCCTACCACCCGGTACCGCAGGATCGCCTTTTTTCGATCCGGCGCGGAATCCGGATGGGCGTAACTTTTATTATGCTTGGCGTCCACGCTAATCCAATGGACCAACTCCCCCGAGGGGGCAAGGGCTTCTGCGGCCTTGTTTTTTTCTAAAATAGCCCAGTAAATTTTATGGGCCCGCTCGTCGGCGAAAAGGTCCGATAAAAAGCTTAGGGCTTCGGGGGTCCGGGCGAAGAGGGCGCAACCGGTGACGGGTACATCCAGCCGATGTACCGCCGTGGGATAAAAATCCTCCGTGGCGGACGCGGGGCTTCTGCCGATGGTCGAACGTAACACCAGGGGTAGATCCACCACCCCTTCCCCGGCCCCTTCCATCGCTTCTCCGCATTTTTTATTGATCACCACACAGAGGTCATCCCGATAGAGAATCCGGACCGCGTCAAAAATCGTTTCCAAGTTTCACTCCTTATGATGGGGATCTATAAAATTTGAGACAATTCTAAAAACAATTGGTTTTTAGAGGGGACTCAAATTTCCCAACTGTGCTTTCAAATAGGTTTCCGTAGCCTTTTTTAAAATCGGCAGTTCTTCTATAGAGGGAACAGCCCCAGCCCCTTCACCGGTCCCTGGGGGAACAATCCGGTACCGCAGTTTTTGGTACACGATCCGTCGGGCCGCGTCCCGTAACCGTTCCCGGTCCAGCGTCCCCTGGGCAAGGGCCTGGACTAAAGCCCCGTGAACCCTTTCCAAATCCTGGGGCCAGGTCATCACCATATCCGCCCCCGCCGCGATGGATTGCAGGACCGCCGCGGAGGGGCTAAGGGACAAAGCGGCAATGGCACCCATCCGGAAGTCATCGGCTAAAAGAATACCCGGAAAGGCCAGGTCTTTTTTTAACCAGCCGGTCATCACGGTTTTCGATAGACTGCTGGGGTTTTTAGGATCCAACGCCGGGACGATGGTATGGGAAACCATGAGCGCCCCGGGGTTCGATCGTTTTAGAACCCCAATAAAGGGGGCCACCGATTTTTCCAATTCCCCCCGTTCTTCCTTAAGAATGACAAGCCCGTGGTGGGGGTCCCCAGTCCCATTCCCAGGGAAGTGCTTAACCACACAGGCGACTCCCGCCCTATCCATCCCCAGCACAAAGGCGCTGGCGGCCGTGGCCACAAAATCCCCATCCCGGCCGTAGGTTCTACTGCCTAAAAACTCCTTATTTTGATCGTTCAGCACCTCGGCCACGGGGGCCACGTTGAAATTGATCCCCAGGGCTCTGAGCTCCTTCCCGGACAAGTAGGCCGACTCTTCTATCACCTCCGCCGCGGAAACGGGCCCCCGGGGCTTAAGGGTCTCGGCAAACCGCTGGGGAGACGGCAGGTGGGTGGCCGAAGTTCCCAGTCTATAGACCGACCCGCCCTCATGGTCCACCGCCACAAAGGGCGCTACACCGATCCCCGAAGAGGATACCGTCGCGACACAACGGTCCGAAAGACCTCGGATAGCTTCGCTTCCCTGGTCCAGGTTGTACTTAAAAAACAAAACGCCCCCCACGGGAATTTTTCGTAACAGGGCTTCCATAGGGGGGGCCAAACTCCGGGAACCGTTTACGGCGCTCAGAAGAACTTGGGCGGCCAGGGTCGAATCGTCCATGGACGCAACCAGTTCCTGAGCCCTCCGCTGGTAGAGTCTTCCCAGCGCCGCCTCCTTCTGGGTCTCCGTTTCATCCGACCGGGGGGAGGAAGTTGAACCTTCGGAAGGACCAACACCACAGGAATATCCAAACAACGAAAGGATTATCACAAGAAGGAACGCCGCAGGCTTCGATCGATGCACCATCGAAGGAAAATATACCCTTTTTACCGTTCTTCCGCTAGAAGGCTAAACATGATTAGTGTTACGAAGATTAATTTTTCATCTCTTTTTTTAAAGCAAAAATCTACATTTCACCCGTATTAAGGGTGTTCTTTGAAGGAGGATACCCTTGTTCGTTCCCCCATTTTGTCCTTACAAAGCCTGCCCCAACCACACCATCGTTCCCGACTCCCCCTGGTACCGTCCCGTAGGCTACCACCACACCAAAGCCTTCGGTGCGGTGCGTCGTTTCCGTTGCCTCACCTGTAATCGGACCTTTTCTGTCCAGACCTTCTCCGTCAATTACTACGCGAAAAAGGTCCTCTCCCTTCGCCGTCTCGAGCACGCCGCCGCCGAATCGGGTAGCATCCGCGCCCTCTCCCGCCTCTTTAACTGCTCCTGCGGGACCATCGTCAATCGTATCGATCGTATTGCGAGACAAGCAATTAGCCTTCATGCCACCCTGCGGCCCCGCATCGCGGAGGGTGAA
>Ga0272446_1002648_pt1 | contig 23945 bp, 20 predicted proteins | sample YNPCB0061_FD_194587 | JGI IMG/M metagenome (GOLD analysis project Ga0272446, IMG submission 194587) | Hot spring microbial mat communities from Yellowstone National Park, WY, United States - YNP-CB-006-1 | ecosystem: Environmental > Aquatic > Thermal springs > Hot (42-90C) > Sediment | place... | reverse complement strand
CCAGTCGGGAATCGGAAATTATTTCGGCTTTGGAGTCTTTCCTGAGTGAGCACCGAAATGATTATGTCCGACTGATTGGCATCGACCCCAAGGCAAAGCGTCGAGTGGTTGAGATTGTGATTCAAAAGCCGGGGAAGAAGTAGTTTTGCAGGTTGGGGATTGAGGGCTGAATTCAACTGAGCCTGCTTCGGTTGAGTTACCCCTCTTCCCTTCCCACTCGCCAGCGAGGGTTTGTCGATGTCTTTACCGGCACTCCAACTCCAACCCATCAGCACCAGCCACTATTACATCAGTGGGGATGTGACGATTCAGGAAGGAGTTGCGATCGCCCCTGGAGTTTTGATTCAGGCCGATCCAGAAAGCTGTATCGTTATTAAAAAAGGGGCCTGCATCGGCATCGGTTCGATTCTCCATGCTCATCAAGGCACGTTAGAAATTGGTGAAGGCGCCAATATTGGAGCGGAAGTTTTACTGATCGGCCAGGTAACTATTGGAGCCCATGCTTGCATCGGTTCAGCCACCACCATTGTGAATACTTCGGTGGAGTGGGGACAGGTGATCCCGCCCGGCACCCTGCTTGGGGATAGCAGCCGTCCCCAGCCAGAATTGCAGGCAACCGACACTGTTGTCTCTCCAGAAGAGACACCTACTGAAGCAACAGAAACAACAGAAACTCCTACTGTCGTCATGGAGCCGGAAGCAGCACTTCCCTCCAATGAAGGTCAAAATGCCGGTGTCAATGTCTACGGACAGATGTACGTTAACCAATTGATGGTGAAACTGTTCCCCGGCAGTCAGCGGCAAAATAAACCCGACTCCTCCGCCATTGTGGAAGACCCCTGGGACGATTAGGTAGGATAGGATTATCCACGGCTGCAATCTCACTCCGGATCGCATGAACCACCGCGACGACTTTACCCATATGGCCCTTGGACTGGTATCAGTCCAGAGTTTTCCAGCCATTGTCGGGATTGCCGACCACATGCTGAAAGCATCTGAAGTTTCGCTGATTGGTTATGAGAAGATTGGCGCTGGTAATTGCACGGCAGTCGTGCGGGGCACTGTGGCCGATGTGCGGCTAGCCGTAGCCGAAGGAGCCGAGTGGGCCGAAAAGTTTTTTGGACAAACCGCTTCCACCCTGGTAGTCCCTCGTCCAATGCCCAATCTGGATGCGGTGTTGCCGATTGGCAATCGATTGGCCCAACTGGTGGCAGCCCACGGTCGCAGTAAACTGAGCAATCTGGCGATCGGGCTCTTGGAAACCAAAGGATTTCCAGCCATGGTTGGAGCGGCCGATGCCATGTTGAAGTCTTCAGAGGTGGTTCTGGGCGGCTATGAGACGATCGGCTCTGGCCTCTGTACCGCAATTATCCGGGGCAGTCTGTCCAATGTGGTGATTGCCATCGAAGCTGGCATGGCGGAAGCAGAACGCATTGGTGAACTACACGCCGTAATGGTGGTGCAGCGGCCGCTGGAAGATCTGGAACAGACCTTGCCAACTGCCAAATGTTGGGTGGAAGAGTTACAGCCGATTCAACTGCCGATTGCGATCAAAGAAACTGACCGGGAAGTGGTGCCCTTATCCGATCGAGTACAGACGAGTCGGGTTCTGGCTATCCCAGATTCGCCTGCCAGCACCGAGGCCGAAGTCATTTCTCACCCTCAGGAGCGTTCCCCAGAACTGGCGCCAGTTCCAACGCCTTTTCCCACTGAGGACAATCGGCTAGCAGAAGCGGAGGGTTCCGCTGATGCCAACCCAGACAGCGGCCCCAAACTGAAACGCCAGCGGCTGGGTTGACGGCTGACTCGCCTAGTCTGCGAAGCAGATTTTTCAGGGTTTACAGCCTTGAAAACCCCTGGTGCTTGGTTTTTTGGATCACTCGGATCTTGCACCATTCTCAAGAAGACGTATTTCCAGCATTTCTGACAATATCCTTGCCCCGCCCTGAACTAAAAGTTCGGGCTCATAGAGGCAAGTCCACTGAAGTAGACTGGAAAACCCAAGTTGTGGATCGTCAGTCCGTTTAAACGGACTTAGTTCTGTTAGCCCGCAATTCATTGCAGGGCAGGTTGTTGCGAGAGGTGCAAGATCTCAGATCAGATTGCCAGGCAAAGTTTCTTGGGTGAATCTCTTCATGAAGGAGCGAGGTTCGTAGCTTTGGTTGAGTCAGATCAGATTGCCAGGCAAAGTTTCTTGGGTGAATCCCTAGAAGTCGAAGTAAATATAGGGCACTCCTCCTTCAGGGGCCAACAGCCAAACAGCAAACAGACAGACTGGCACCAACATCAACTTGACCGTCCAGTTGAGCTGCAACTTCAGGACTCGCTCAACGAAATAGGCCAGACCCATCAGGCCAAACAGGGCCATCAGCAAGGCCGCAATCTGAAACGGTTGCAGGCCGATCGCTTCTACATAAACCTTTTGGCTAAACTGATTGTCTGCTGGATGGCCCAATAAGCGCTGGACAACCAGACCGGATTCTTTCAGATCTGGTAAGCGGAAGAAGATCCAGGCCGTGAAGACCATCAGTTGCGTACACAACCAGGCCAGCGCCACACCCGGTAAACTGCGCCAAAACAGGCCCAGCCAATGCACCCGATCGGAGAGCGCATCAGTGAGGCGGTGAATTACCAGGGCAACGCCATGTAACAGACCCCAGACAATAAACCCCCAGGCGGCTCCGTGCCAGATACCAGCGATCGCCATGACGATCATCAAATTCAGACAAGTCCGGGCCAACCCCTGCCGAGATCCCCCCAAGGGAAAATACAGATAGTTGCGCAACCAATCCCCCAGTGTCATGTGCCAGCGCCGCCAGAAATCGGCAATGCTGGTGGTCAGATAGGGAAAGTCAAAGTTTCTGGGCAGATTAAAGCCCAATAGAATAGCTGACCCCCTGGCCATATCCACATAGCCGCTGAAGTCGAGATACAGTTGCAGCCCATAGGTAAACGTCGCCAGCCACAGATCCCCACTGCCCGCCCGCTGCAAGTTCTGAAAACTGAGATCGACCAGAACCCCTAAGTTATCGGCTAGTAAGGCTTTTTTGACAGCTCCGCAGGCAATCAGCCACAGCCCTTCAACCAGCCGGTCTATCTGGGGAAAGGTCTGCTCCTGCGCCTGGGCGGCAAAGGCATGATATCGAGTGATGGGGCCAGCAATCAATTTCGGGAAAAACAATTTGTAGGATGAAAATTGCAGAAACTGCTGCGAGGCTGGCGCCCCCCGATACACATCGACCAGATAAGCAATACATTCAAAACTGAAAAAGCTGATGCCTAAGGGTGCAATCAAATGCGTCCCGGTCCATTCCGCCTGTTGCTGCAGGATCGGCAAGCCCAGCAAGATACTGAGTGTTCCCAGCAAGAACGGGATATACTTGAACCCCAACAGCAGCAGCACATTGAGTACAATACCGAACCATAGCAGCTTCAAGCGCCGACGGTTCCAGTCCTGCTGGGCAAAGTCCCAGTCTTCTGTACGCCAGTCCAACGGCAGTGCGATCGCCCGGCCAAACAGGAAGGTGACCCAGGCAGCCGCCAGCAATAGGGGAATGTATTGCGCCTGGAAGGAAGCATAGAAGACCAGACTGGTGGCCAACAGCGCCCACATGCGAAGCCAGGACTGCCGAAGCGGCCAGTAAATGGCAAGGACAATCAGCAGAAACAGGCCATAGAGATGCGTAACAAAAGACATGGCGGCTGAGGATGAGAATTATGCTGGGAGAGCATGTAAACCAATGGCCCACATGGGTAGAAGCGCTGCGGTGATTATAGTGAAAGTTGGCTCCACCGAGGTATTTTCTTCTGTTTCCACCCAGATCTCTGTTTTCCCGGCGTTGCTGATTCTGGGTATGAATCAACAGTTGTATGAATTGAAACTGCGTTCCAATTCATACTGCTATTCAGCACCACCGTTTTCCCTCAGGGGGGAACAGAATCCGTAAACGGGTCTTTTTTCCCTATTGAACAAGGAGCCTGGAGCCTGGAAAACAATCTCCTAAAAATTCCCCAGTTAATTGATTTGTTTTCGGCATCGTTATTGTGCTACTATCTTTATCCGTGGGTTGAGCGGGTCGGTGCCCGAGTGGTTAATGGGGGCGGACTGTAAATCCGCTGGCTATGCCTACGCTAGTTCGAATCTAGCCCGGCCCATCCCACGCTATGCCCGTGTGGCTCAGTGGTAGAGCACACCCTTGGTAAGGGTGAGGTCACGAGTTCAATCCTCGTCACGGGCTTTGGTTTCAGTTGTACATCCAGAGGATAGTTCAGGAGATCCTGATGGTGCATCAGAACTATCCAGATCTCCCTAAGTCCTTGCGCTTTGTGCTGCTAACGCTAGAAAAAAGGAAGACTTTTGAGCTGCTTCCTCCCCTTTTCAAGCTATCCATTACGCAGATCTTGTTCAAATTGCCTTCACCCCTTGTGTTTCCCTCTCCCCAAATGGGCGTTTGCGTAGCGTCTCTGAAAGAGTTGGGGAAAGAGTTTCCGGCTCCCCTTCTCCCATAAAAGGAGAAGGGGCTGGGGGATGTAGAGCTTGCTCTTCGCGGAGGGTGGGCAAGCCAGACAGGGCAAGGGTTTCACCGACTTTTGCGTAATAGATAGGATCTTTGGGTCAGACCGAATCGCCTCAAGGCATTGTCTTTGTCCTGGCGCATCCCCTATTTAGCCAGCCATTCGGTCACCGACGCTGCGAAAGACAGCATCCTGCATGTTAGGGTACTTTCTGATTAATCATAAATTAGGCTCGACTGTATACATCAACTGTGCGATCGCCCGTTCTTGATCGATGCCCCCTGCCCCAAGTCAAGATGCTTCATGCCAGGATAGTTCCATCACCATCGTCAATTCCAACAGCTTGATCGGATTGAACATCGGGGAGATGGGTCTTTGTCGAACTATGACAGCAATCGTGTGATAGGTGGTTTTCCAATGAAACAGTGGTTAGTTCTGATTCTGCTTTCTCTCCTGCTGCGTCCGGCGGTTGCACAGGCTCAAAGGACTGTAACCAAGCAACAGTCACCGTTACCCACGCTAACCCCTGGCAAACCACCTGCCCCCGTCGGCCAAGCATTGGATAATCCCGTCCTGATTCCCCTAGCAGGCACAGACCAAATTCAGCTGAAGTTGGTCAATTGTGACTCTAAATTTATTTGGGGAATTGATTGTGGCCTATCTCGGTTGTTGTTACCAGCCAGTACCCGCGTGGATCAATGGGATCTCCAGTTTGAAAATCCCGCTGCCAGGGAAGTCAGAATCCTCAATACCGCTGTGTCGGCCAATGGCAAGCTCAATTCCTATCAACTGACCACAAAAGACACAGTCACCATTCCCCCAGGTCCCCTGACCTTACCCAATACCCCGATCGTCAGTTTGCCGCTGAAGCTGAAACGCCCGAACATGCCGCCTAACCAGTATGGGGGGGCGGTGTATCTGACCCTGGACGGTCAGGACAATCGCTTGCTCCTGCCCCTGGACCTGCGGATCAGAACTGGGGCAGCCCTGCCGGTGGTAGTGGTCCTGTTGGGCATCATTCTGGGTCGGCTGCTGCAATCCATGCAGAAACAAAGCAAACCCCAAGCGGATGCCATGCAAAGTCTGTATCGCCTGCAAACCGATATTAAATCGGTTCCTCCGGATGACCGGCGACTTCTGGCAAAAGCGGTCAGAAAGACCCGCAAATTGATTGATCGGCAGCAGGTTGACGAGGCAACAACTCAGATTTCCGTCATTCGGAAACGCCTGGATGTATTGACCCAGTTGGGGATCCTGGAAGACCAACTGCAACAACACAGTAAGGACCTGACACGCGATATTCTCGAGCAGGCCAAACAGGATATTCAAGACGCCAGATATGCGATCGCCCTGGAACGGGATGCTCACGCCAAGGAGACTTTAGATGCGATTGACCAGCTTCTAGATAGCGTGGCCGTCCATGGTGAACCAAAGGCAGAAGGCTTAGAGCAGATTAAAACGGCACTGAAAGGCGCTGCCCTCAATCTAGAGCAAACAGCAAACCAGTTGTCAGTGCTGCCAGAGGCTCCTGCCTTCCTAGAATCCCTGCAAGAATTGCTGATCGATCTGTCGGGTTTAACAGAACAGGTGCGACCAGAATCCACCTTCTGGTTTGTCCGCCCCTTGTTGTATTTCACGCTGCTGGCAGGGTTAAGCATGGTTGGAATTAACACCCTCTACGTCGAAAAGGGAGATACCTTTGGCGCCAGACCCCTGTCAGATTATTTGGGACTGCTGTTGTGGGGGCTCAGTGCGGATGTGGCCAGTCGCAGTTTAAGCAGCCTACAAGGAAAACGGGAATAGGTTGGCTCCCGGCCATTTGGGTTCTGATACCCAACCCTGCTTGACTGACAAAACCCTGGAAACCCTGATTCTGCCGTCGAATGGGGCAGAATTCGCGAATCATTCGCGTCATTCATCAAAACGATTACGGTTGTTGGGTTGCCCTTTGCGCCCCATCAACCGATCGCCAGGTAGATTTCCGCCTACACTGCGCCGATGCCTTTGTTTTTCTGTCGGTCAAGGAAGGGTGGGGGCTGGTGGTGCTGGAAGCGATCGCCAGCAGATTACCCACCAGCGTCTCCCAGCAAGCGCCATTTACCGAATTTCTTACCCCTGAGCAAACCCTGTTTGTCAATCCGTTTGACTTAGAAGCAATGGCTCAGAAGATAGTGCAAAGCATTCAGCCCAGCATTACGCACGCATTAATTCAGAATAGTCAATCGGTGATTGCCCAATATTCCTGGAAAGCATCCGCTACAATGCACATAAGTCACTATCAGAGATTCATCCATGCCAGAAATCCGCTTTAAGATTCAGTGGCCTGATGGCGCTCAGGAAATTTGCTATTCCCCCTCCTTGGTGGTTAAAGACTACTTCACACCGGCTGAATCCTACCCCCTGGATGACTTTGTGGCCCGATCTCGCACCGCTTTAACCATTGCCAGCGATCGCGTCAAGGCAAAATACGGCATGCCTTGTAGCTTAGCCTTGAGCCAACTGGAAAAAATCGAGCGCCAGGCATCCCAATATCAGCAGGAAGCGTCCGCACCTTTAGAAGTGCAACTGATTCAATTCATTGAATGACATGCGTCGCTTCGTGGTGGGTGTCATGGGACCCGGTGAAGACGCCGATCCAGCCACGATGGCCAACGCTCTGGAACTGGGGCGACTGATTGCCCAGGCCGGTTGGGTAGTGCTCAGCGGCGGCCGAGATGTGGGCGTCATGCGGGCCGTGAACCAGGGCGCCAAGCAGGTGGCTGGCAGTCTGACTATCGGCATTCTGCCATCGGCGCAAACCCCTGCCAGCCCGGATGTGGATGTCGCCATCATCACGGACATGCACAATGCCCGCAACAACATTAATGTGCTGTCGAGTGATATTGTGGTTGCCTGCGGCCGCGGCGGCGCAGGAACCGTCTCAGAAATTGCCTTAGCCCTGAAAGCCAGGAAACCGGTCATTCTCCTGGGAGCAGAAGCGGAGTCGATTGCCTTCTTTCAGCAATTGGGTCAGGCCCTGATTCAGGTGGCGAAGACACCGCACCAGGTCATCGACCTGATTCAGTCCCTACGGTGTGGATGACAGGCTTTGGCGTAAGTTCAGGGCATGAAAGATGCTGAGAATGTCACATTGCCACTGGGGTAACAGCAGGGTCATGGCAATTTCTTCCAGGCTATTGATCAGGCAAAGGGCGATCGCCAACCAGATCGGCGTGGCATAGCCAAACCCAAATAAGCTGACCGTCGCCAGCAGCAGGGTCAAGCCCCAGATTTTGGCGGTATAGGTGTGGAAGCTGGGAAACCGTTGGAACTTGATCAGACTAATAGCAAAGAGGCTGAGTTGGGCGGCCAGCGCTAGCAAGAAAGGCATCTGAAACTGGTGAATCACGTCTGGATAAACCAGCCAGGTGCTCATGGCGATCGCGAGATACAAACCAATATCGGCCCAGCTATCTGCCTGACGCAGTTGGGCCGTACTGACGCCTAGGCGGCGAGCCAGGATGCCATCAAAAATGTCTGAAAGAACCGCCAGGACGTAACCGATCAGAAACACCCAACTGGTGTCATGATCAAGGGCATCCAGGAGAAGTAGGGGGGCAAGCACAAAGCGAAACCCGACCAGAATGCTGGGAAGATGGGCCAGTTGGAGCATACTGTGTGATTCACTCAATGAACGAACCTCCGGCAGCAACCAGGCCGCTGTCCAAGAACTACCTACAATGACGTCTGCTGGGTTTCCTGACGCCTGACCAATCACAGAACCAGCCAGTAGGCCAGATTCCATAACCAGACCCGATTGATCAATTCTCTCCTGTCCCCACCGCTGCAGACGCCATGATTCCCTCCCGCCAATTATATTTACTACTCCTGCTGGGCACTGTGCCTGGGTTGCTGTTGGCCAGCGTGGGTCCAGATTTTAGCCAACCGCAGTGGCTGGGCCTGGCCATCCTGCTGGTGCTGATCTGGGATGGCATTGTGCTGCTACTGGCAGTCCTGGATGCTCTCCAGGTTACGGGCGATCGGGTCCAGGTCAGCCGCAATCCCTTACAGCGGCTGTCCATTGGGCGCGAAAATCCAGTTGAACTGGTGATTACTGCTGATCAGCGATCGGCGGTTTTGCAAATCCGAGACGACTATCCACCCGACTTTGCCTCACCGACGTCGGTTTACTCCATTACCGTATCCCCTCACCAGACTGAGACCCTGACCTATGCGGTGGTGCCGAGCAAACGGGGAGAATACCGCTGGGGCCAACTCTACGTGCGGCAGTTGGGCCCCTGGGGTTTGGCCTGGCAGCAGTGGAAAGTGGCTCAGTCCCAGACAGTTGAGGTTTATCCCGATCTGGTGGGGTTGCAGGCGCTTTCGATTCGGCTGACCTTGCAAGCCACGGGCAACATCCGACAGGCTCGCCGCATGGGCATGGGCACCGAGTTTGCTGAGTTGCGGGAGTATGCCACGGGTGATGATCCACGCCTGATTGACTGGAAAGCCACCGCCCGGCGCGATCGCCTGCTGGTCCGAGTGCTGGAGCCGGAACAGGAACAGACCCTGGTGGTGCTGCTGGATCGGGGCCGCCTGATGACAGCCCAAGTGCAAGGGTTAGCCCGCTATGATTGGGGGCTGAATGCCACTCTATCCCTGGCTTTGGCTGCATTACACCGGGGCGATCGCGTCGGTGTGGGGGTGTTTGACCGCCAGATGCAAGTCTGGGTGCCACCGGAACGGGGTCAGCGCCATCTCTTTCGGCTGATTGACCAGTTGACGCCAACCCAACCAGAGTTGCTGGAACCAGATTACCTGGCAGCCGTCACAGTTGCCGCGAAACGGCAAACCCGGCGAGCCCTGGTCGTCCTGATCACGGATGTTATTGATGCTACAGCCTCAAGCGAACTGCTGGCCGCCATGGGCCATCTGACTGCCCGCCACCTGCCCTTTTGCGTTGCCCTGCGCGACCCCCAAATCGATCGCCAGGCCCAAACGCCAACCACGGCGATCGCGGATACCTATGCCCGCGCCGTAGCCCTCGATCTGCTGACGCAACGGCGGCTGACTCTGGCCACACTGCAGCAGAAAGGAGTCTTAGTCCTGGATGCAGCCGTTGATCAGATCAGTGACCAACTGGTCGATCGCTATCTGCAACTGAAAGCCCGCAACCGTCTGTGAGAAACGATTCACCAACTGGCTCGGACGAGCTGGAACTGGGCTGCCAGGACCAGACCTTAACTGTGAACAACTGGCTCAACCGCTGACCGGATTTGCTCCACCCGCTCCTGCAGGCCATCCAGATTCAGCCGATAGCTGAGGGGATGGGCAATCAGACGGGCCGTACTTTCAAACAAGACATCGGTTTCAATCAGCCCGTTTTCCCGTAAGGTGGTGCCCGTTGCCACCAGGTCTACGATCGCCTCCGACATACCGGTAATCGGCCCCAGTTCAACCGAACCATACAGCGGCACGATTTCCACCTGCATATCCAGACCATCAAAATATTCCCGAGCACAGTGGACAAACTTTGTCGCCACTCGCCCATATAGCGGCAATTCCAACGCCGAGCGATAGGGACTGGCCTGCTTCACCGCCACCGACATGCGACACTGGCCAAATCCCAAATCGGCCAGATGGGCCACCTGGGGCGTTTTCTCCCGCAGCACATCGTAGCCGACGATGCCTAACTGGGCCTGACCGTATTCCACATAGACCGGCACATCATGGTTGCGGACTAATAGGGCTTTGGCCGTGTGGGTGGGATCGGTAATTTGTAACAGCCGGTTCCCAGGTTCCAGGAAGGCGCTGAAATCCAGGCCGATCGCATGGAGTAGTCGGATGCAGTCTTTCAGCAAGGCGCCTTTAGGCAGGGCAACAGTCAGCATAGGCTTCGGGAATCAGAAATCGAAGTAAAGGATTTGGACGGAGCAAATCAAATGGGTCCTGTTCAGAGAGCCGGATGGCCAGCAGCCGAAGCCGCCACTCCAGCCCCCATGGATCATCAGGGTCCGGTGTTGAGTTTTGATAGAAAAACCAACAATCGGACTTGCTGATGCCGAACCCGTGCTATCAGGTAACTCATCCCTCATCAAATTGCTCACTCATCACTTTTACCATGCGGATTCTCCTGGTTGACGACGAGGTGGAAATGGTGGAGCCCTTGAGCCGAATTCTCACCCGCGAAGGCTACACCGTTGACGTTGCCTACGAGGGCGATCGCGGCTGCCAATTGGCCTTACAGAATCACTATGACCTGTTGATCCTGGACTGGATGCTGCCAGGAAAGTCGGGTCTGGAGGTGTGTCAGCAGGTGCGATCGCAGGGCAAGCCAACGCCAGTCCTATTCCTGACCGCCAAAGATACCGTGGATGACCGGGTGCAGGGACTAGATGCGGGCGCCGATGACTACCTGGTCAAACCCTTTGAGTTGCGGGAACTGCTAGCCAGGGTGCGGGCCCTGTTGCGCCGTCCCGCCAGTCTGGAAACCCCGCTTGTGTCCCAACGATTGGTGGTCAATGACCTGGAACTGGATCCCGACAATCAGTTGGCCTACCGGCAGGGGCGCATCATCGAACTGTCCGACAAGGAGAGCCAGTTGCTAGCCTATCTGATGCGCCATCCCAACCAGATCCTGAGCCACGAGCAGATTTCTCAACACCTCTGGAGACCGGGCGAACAACCCACCAGCAACGCCCTGGCAGCTCAAATTCGCCTACTCCGGCGCAAAATTGATTGGCAGGGAGTACCAGCCCTGATCCACACCATTTATGGCAAAGGTTATCGCTGTGGCTTACCAGTTAGCCCGCCGGAGACCTGAGTGGAGTGAGGAAGCAGCCTGAAGCTGGTCGAGACATATTGCTGAGGTCTATAAGGAAGGCTGGTGCAGCGTCAACTCTAGAAATTAGGGTTTGTAGTCAGCGCTTCAGCGCTAAAGCGCCGACTACGAGCCAATGGGTTCACCTTAAAATTAGGGGTTGACAGAACACTAGACGGATTATTGTTCATGACTTTGCCCACTGGCGCTGTAGCAGTCCTGGTGCTTTTGGTTGTCCTGGTGGTGCGGCTGTTCTTCGGCCGTCCAGGGTAAAGCCACCGCGTTCAAACCGCAGGGATCTCTGCTAACCTGAACGGAGTGTGTTGACCGATTTTGACCAATCCGGGTTTTCCCTCCGAGTCCTCCGTTTCCCCCGCTGATCGCATGTCGTCTTCTTCCCTGCGCGAACAACTCCATCCTGCTATCCGGCAATTAGCTGACTGCATTGAAGCATCCTGGCAGCGCTATCTTGATCTGTCGCCCTATCCCATCCCGGCCGAACTGGGATATGTGGAGGGCAAGTTGGAAGGAGAAAAGCTGACGATCGAGAACCGTTGTTACCGTACCCCCCAGTTCCGCAAGCTGCACCTGGAACTGGCCAAGGTGGGCAATATGCTGGATATCCTGCACTGTGTCATGTTTCCCGATCCAGACTACGCCTTGCCCATGTTTGGCACTGACCTGGTCGGCGGACGGGGACAAATCAGCGCCGCAATCGCCGACCTGTCCCCTACCAGTGGCGATCGCACCCTGCCAGCGGGATACCAGTCTGCGTTGCAGTCCCTACCTAGTCCCACCTTCTCCCAACCACGCGACCTGCCGGAATGGGGCGATATTTTCTCGCAGTTCTGCCTGTTCATTCGCCCAGGCAGCCCGGAAGAAGAAGCTGCCTTTGTGGAGCGAGTCCAACAATTTTTAGACATCCATTGCCTGCAGGCGATCGCTACCGCCCCCACACCCGATCAACGGCAAACCATTCTGGCCGGGCAACACTACTACTGCACCAAACAACAGCAAAATGACAAGACCCGCCGGGTACTGGAAAAAGCCTTCGGCACCGATTGGGCCGACCACTACATGACCACAATTCTGTTTGACATTGTGGCAGAGTAGAATTGACAGTCTATCAACTGCTTGATCCTGAACCGCTCCCTGACCACGCCTGCCCCTGATGCTGATCAGAGCGTTTCCCTGATGGCAGTTGAATCCGCTGAAATGTGTAAATAGGATGTAGAAACGGTTCAATCCTGACCAGACTGGCTAGAACTACTGGATCAATTCTGTCCCAAGCCGTTTGAGTTCTGTCTCACATCCAAGAGAGAATTGGCATGTTTAGTGCAACCGAGCTGCTCATCGAAGACTTTGTCAAAAAGCTCAAAGAGGGCTATCGTCGCACCTACGGCGGCCTGAAGTCGGATTACGAAGAAATCATCGGCTGGGTAGGGGCAATGGCGATGGAAAACATCGCCAACAGCGATGCCCTATATCACAATGTGGAACATTCCATTCTGGTGACCCTAGTAGGTCAGGAAATCCTGCGGGGTAAGCATATACGGGAAGGGGGCGTTTCCTGCGAAGACTGGTTGCACTTCATCATTTCCCTGGTCTGTCACGACATTGGTTATGTCAAAGGGGTTTGCCGTCAGGATCAGGAAGGGTTGTATGCCACGGGCAAAGAAGACAAGCTAGTGGCCTTGCCGCCTGGTTCAACCGATGCCAGTCTGACACCCTATCACGTCGATCGGGCCAAGTTGTTTATTGAAGAACGGTTTGGCGGCCACAAACTGATTGATGCCGAGGTGATTAAGCACAATATTGAACTAACCCGCTTTCCAGTACCAACGGCGGAAGATCACCAGGAAACAGCCAACTATCCCGGTTTGATTCGGGCTTCTGATCTGATTGGTCAACTAAGTGATCCTCGCTACTTGAAGAAAATCAGCGCCCTGTTCTATGAATTTGAGGAAACAGGAGTCAACAAAGTACTGGGATACCGTCATCCCGGTGATTTACGCAAAAACTATCCCAAGTTCTACTGGCATGGAGTGTTTCCCTACATCAAAGATGCGCTGTACTATCTGTCACTGACCCAGCAGGGCAAGCAAATTGTGGCCAACCTCTACTCCAATGTGTTTGTGGTGGAGCATGAACGGCCTCAGGAGTAAATGGGTGGGTTCAGTTTCGCTGTCATGCCTGATCGACCACGGGCAACCAGCCATTCGGCATAGGGAGACTGGTGCAGGTGGGCTTTATGGCTGGACTCTGTCCTGCCTCTGCGGCACTGACCACTGCCTTGACACCTTCCAGGTTGTAAACATTAAATGCTCCAATGGCATAAACATGGCGTCGAGCGGTTTCCAGCAATTCCTGGGTTGAACTCAGCATGGCAGAGATAGGCAAAGGCTGTTTCTATTGTCGGGCTTGGGGAGAACACTGGTTGCAACGTTAAGCCCGCTGCGATAGAAGTTCACCGACTGCAAGGTGGGGTGATAGAAGTTAAGTTTTTCCCAGCAGTTTTCTGGCCTTCAGGGTCGGTCCGTTAGGATCGGATGCACCTGAGATGAAAGAGGAAGTGGGTCATGGCGCAATCTGTACCGGACGTGGGCACACCTGCTCCACCTGTGGCAGTGACTCCTGGCCATTCCACTAAACGTCGGTTACTGTTGCCTTTTGGGGTGGTGTTGGCGATCGCTGGCACAGCCGCGGGGATCTGGTACCTCCTCTCGCGTCCGTCAGAGGGAACCTTGCAGATTAGTGGACGGATTGAGGGTTACGAAACCGATGTGGGAGCCAAGGTTGGCGGTCGGGTCAAAACCGTAGCAGTGCGGGAAGGGGATCCCGTTAAGCAGGGGCAATTGATCGCACAACTGGATGATGATGAAATCCAGGCCCAATTGCAAGGGGCTGCCGCCCGGATTGCCGCCGCAGAACAGCAGGCCCGTCAGGCTCGCTTGCAAATTGATGTGATCGACAACCAACTACGGGAAGCCCAGTTAAATGTTCTGCAATCCCAGCAGGATAACCACGGGCGAATCTATCAAGCCCAGGCCAATGTGGCAGCCCTGGAAGCCCAACTGAAGCAGGCAGAGTCGCAACTGAGTCTGGCCCGGCTGAACCGCGATCGCTTTGCTCGGCTCTGGCGGGATGGGGCAATCGCCCAGCAGCAGTATGACCAGGCCCAGACAACCTACGATTCTGCTCTGGCCTCCGTGGAAGCGGTGCAAAAACAAATTGAAGCGGCTAGAGGCGCCCTGGCAATTGCCCAGACTTCTAATCTTAATCCGGCCATTCGGAGAAGCCAGTTGGCAGCTCTGACTCAACAGCGGCAGCAGGCGATCGCCCAATTGCAAGCCGCCCAGGCTGACATTCAGAACGCCCAGGCTACTCAAAAACAAATCCAGGCCCAACGAGCCTATTTGAATGTTCTCAGCCCAATTGATGGGGTGGTAACTGCTCGCACAGTGGAACCGGGGGCCGTGGTCGCCAGTGGCAAAACCTTGTTGTCGTTGATTAATTTGAATACGGTTTATTTGCGGGGATTTGTTCCCGGAGGAGAAATTGGTAAGGTGCGGGTCGGCCAACCGGCCAGGGTGTTTCTGGACTCCAATCCCAAACAGCCCCTGAAGGCAACCGTAAGCGAAATCGATCCCCAGGCATCGTTTACGCCGGAAAATGTCTACTTCAAGGATGATCGGGTGCGGCAGGTGTTTGGCGTCAAGCTGGCGATCGAGCAACCGGACGGCTTTGCCAAACCGGGGATGCCTGCAGATGCCGAAATTCTTCGGGAGTAGGTGTCTGTTCAACCTGTTTTGGGGGGCCAAGCCTGCTGATACCCCTTAGAAAATGGTTAAATGAAGTCCCGTTGTCATTCCGACGCAGGCGAAAAGCCGCCGCTGGCTGTCCGGCAGGTTAACCTCTGGAAAGTTAACAATGGTGGAACCGCATCAGGGATCGTCATTCCTGTCTCGACGGTAATCCATCACTGACTGGCTACTTTGAGTGATATCTTATTTCAACCCGGATGCCCCAATATGTCATGGCTGGAGTTAAGCCTGGATGCAACCGCTGAAGCGATTGATTGGATTGCCACCCTGCTGGGAGAAACGGGGCAGATTGACCACATCCGCATTGTGCAGGAATCCGTCGATCAGCAGCTAGCGCAGCCCTGGCCCTACACTGCTTATTTTTATCTGGTCAACAATAGTCAGGCCCGCCGCCGAACCGAAGCCATCGCCCAACGGCTGGCATCCCTGGAGCGGACCGGACTGACCACAGCCCTGCAAATCGCGATCGTCGAAGCCATTCCACCGACCGATGCTGCTGCCCAGCCGATGCATCGCATTGGCCAGCACTTTGTACTGCTGCCACCCAATGCTATCTACACGCCCCAATCCAACTCGGACCTCCTGCTGCGCTTAAAGCCCTCCCTGGCCTTTGGCAGTGGCCTGCATCCGGCCACGATCGCCAGCCTGCAATTGTTGGAGCAGTCTGTTCAGTCTGGCATGCAGACCCTCGACCTGGGCTGTGGTTCCGGCATTCTTAGCCTGGCAATGGCCAAACTAGGGGCAACGGTTTTGGCCCTAGACAATGACCCAGTAGCAGTAGCCGCCACCCAGGAGACCATCCAGTTAAATCAGGTGGAATCGCAGGTAACAGTCCAGGTAGGTAGTCTGGGCTGCGGCAGTCAGATGGGCCACTGGATGGGGGGCAATCTGCCCGAGTCCGTGCCCTCCGTGCCGCTGGCTAACCAGTTTGACCTGATCATGGCCAATATTCTGGCCCGCATTCATGGGGCATTGGCGAATGATTATCGCCAGGCACTACGCAGTTCCGGTTCCCAGTTGGGGTTGCTAATCACGGCTGGCTATACCACCGATTTAGCCCAGGAAGTGGAGGCCAGCTTGGCAACCGCAGGCTTCACAGCGATCGCCAACTTGCAACTGGACGAATGGATAGCTCAGGTTTACCAGTTAAGCCACTGATCCTCAGCCAAGGCACTATGCGTTCCGTTAACCATTCTGGAATGGGTATCCCTCTCTGTACTAGCGACACACTGGCTCCCAACTTGATTCTTTAGCTAGTGTTCTGTCAAACTCTAATTTTAAGGTGAACCCATTGGCTCGTAGTCGGCGCTTTAGCGCTGAAGCGCTGACTACAAACCCTAATTTCTAGAGTTGACGCTGCACTAGCACCGAAAAGCGATCAATTCTTCCAGCAATCCTCAATGATTGGTGAAATCCTGAATGGTGAAAGGCCTTGGCGAAAAGGATTGTCTGTGGCAACCTTTTGCCATCCTGATCGAATCGCTATATGAGTTGTTAATCCTAGGAGTAATGCGTTATCAGGGAAAGGTATGTCTAACTGGTAGAGACTATGATGCCAGCTCAAGCCCCTCTACTCGCTTACCATGCACTTTCTAACCCTGAAATCCTAGAGAGGTTTGGCACTAGCATAGAAACGGGTTTGCCCCCTGAGGAGGTAGCTCGTCGCTATGAGCAGTATGGCTGGAATGAATTGCAATTTAAGCCAGGAAAACCAGCCTGGCTAAGGTTCTTACTGCAATTTCACCAGCCCCTCCTCTATATTTTGCTTCTGGCTGGAACGATAAAGGCGTTTCTAGGCTCCTGGACAAATGCTGCCGTAATCTGGGGAGTCACGCTGATCAACGCAATTATTGGCTATGTGCAAGAAGCTAAGGCAGAAGGGGCGATCGCCTCCCTGGCCAAAGCCGTCACCACCGAAACCACCGTCTTGCGAGGGGGGCAACCCCTGCGGATTCCCTCGCGTGATCTAGTGCCAGGGGATCTCGTTTTGCTGACATCCGGGGACAAAGTGCCAGCAGATTTGCGGTTGCTCCGGGTACGCAACCTACAGGTGGATGAATCCGCCCTGACAGGGGAATCTGTTCCGGTGGAGAAATCAATCCAAGTTCTCCCCCCTGATACACCCCTCGCCGAACGCCACAATATGGCTTATGCCGGTAGTTTTGTCACCTTCGGGCAGGGACAGGGCATCGTGGTGGCGACCGCCGGTGCCACTGAAGTGGGACAGATTTCCCAGTCGATGGAAAATCGAGTCAGTTTGAGTACACCCCTGACCCGTAAGTTTGAGAAATTCAGCCACACCTTGCTCTATGCCATCTTGACCCTGGCAAGCTTCACCTTTGTGGTCGGGCTGAGGCAGGGAGAGTCCTGGATTTCTATGTTTGAGGCAGCAGTGGCATTGGCGGTCAGTGCCATTCCCGAAGGATTGCCCGCTGTCGTGACGATTACGCTGGCGATCGGGGTCAACCGCATGGCAAAACGCCATGCCATCATTCGCAAATTACCAGCGGTAGAAGCATTGGGCAGCACAACGGTGATCTGTTCCGACAAAACTGGAACCCTAACAGAAAACCAAATGACCGTCCAGGCGATTTACGCGGGAGGACACCACTATCATGTCAGCGGGGGGGGCTATAGTCCGAAAGGCGACATTATTCGGGTTATCGAGGGGGATCAAAATTTCCTTGTTCCAGAAGAAGAACTCCCACCTGCTTTAGTGGCGTGTTTGATGGCAGGAGTCCTATGCAATGACTCCCAACTTAAACAAACAGGAGCCGATTGGACAGTGATGGGCGATCCGACGGAAGGAGCCTTAATTGCGGTGGCGGAAAAAGCAGGGCTGAGTCAAGTCGGGCTGGCGGCTGTGAAACCCAGACTGGATGCTATTCCGTTTGAGTCAGACTACCAGTACATGGCGACCCTGCACGATGCCGAACCTCGAATGATCTATGTCAAAGGATCGGTAGAGGCGTTGCTCAGTCGGTGTAGCCAGATGCTCGATGCCAAGGGGGAGGAGATCGCTGTTGATCCTGCCCAAATCAAATACGAGGTCGATGCCCTGGCCAGTCAGGGTTTACGGGTGCTGGCGTTTGCTCAAAAAGCAGCGGCAGCGCATCAGCACGCGATTGACCATGAGGACATTGCCACCGATTTAGTCTTTCTGGGGTTACAGGGCATGATCGATCCGCCCCGTCCGGCGGCAATTACTGCGGTTCATGCCTGTCAGTCAGCGGGTATCCAGGTCAAAATGATTACGGGCGATCACATTGCCACGGCAAAGGCGATCGCTCAACGGATGGGAATTCAAACCGCTGCTGGGGTGGTGGCCTTTTCGGGACAACAATTAGCCCAAATGACGGATCAGGAAATGAAACAAGCAGCGGCAGACGGATCAGTTTTTGCCAGAGTTGCCCCTGCACAAAAATTGCAACTGGTGGAAGCGCTGCAAGCCAATGGCCACATCGTGGCCATGACGGGCGATGGTGTGAATGATGCGCCAGCCCTCAAACAAGCCGATATTGGCATTGCCATGGGCAAAGGGGGCACGGAAGTGGCGCGGGAATCGGCTGACATGCTGTTAACCGACGATAATTTTGCTTCTATCGAAGCTGCAGTGGAGGAAGGGCGTACTGTCTATCAAAATTTGCGGAAGGCGATCGCCTTTCTGCTGCCGGTCAATGGCGGGGAATCCATGACGATTTTAATCAGTGCTTTATTAGCGCGGAAATTGCCGATTTTATCGCTGCAAGTCCTCTGGCTCAATATGATTAATTCCATCACGATGACGGTTCCCCTGGCCTTTGAACCCAAATCCCAGGGAACCATGCAACAGCCGCCCCGCAACCCCAATGAACCTTTACTGACTCCCAAGTTGCTCCGCCGTATTCTAGTTGTGTCAGTGTTCAATTGGATCTTGATTTTCGGACTGTTTGAATGGGCCAAGTTCACGACGGGCAATGTCACAGTGGCGCGAACCATGGCAATTCAAGCGCTGGTTGCAGCCCGAATGATCTATTTGGTGAGTATTAGTCAATTGGGGATGAATATCGCCCAGTATGTGCGTGGTCGAGTCAATGCGATCGCCAATGCCCCTATCCTCATCATAGGGATTGCTACTGCAACAATTTTACAAATCCTCTTCAGTCAGTGGGGTGTGATGAATATCCTGTTTGCCACGGCTCCCCTGACCTGGCATCAAGGGCTGATTTGCTTATTGCCGATGCTACCAATGATTCCAACGGCACTGTGGGTTAATCAGATTGATCCACCCCAAGCAAACTCCCATCAGAAATCGTGAGGTAACTACTCAGCCTGCCCTCACCCCAACCCTTCGCCCAGAGCCTTAAGGTTGCCACAGTTTCCCGTATAAGTCAAAGTGCCCATGAAGCCATTTTGTTGGAATCTGAATAAGAATCACCAATTACAAATCGAGCGTGAAGTGAACTTTGAAAGCGTGGTACAAGCCATTGGTCAAGGCAAGATACTAGATATAGCAATCCTATTTGATTTGTGAATGCTTAGATGGTGAAAGGGCTTTGTGAGAAGGATTTCCTGCGGAAACCTTTCACAATCCTGATCGGATCGCTATATCATCGAACATCCAAATCCACTCAAGTACCCTTCTCAGAGAATCTTCATTATTGAAATCAACCAGTACGTCTACCTTGTACCGTTTGTGGAAAATGATCAGGAAATTTTCCTCAAATGACGCACAATCAATCACATTACCGCGTGGGGATCTTCTGGGCGATCGCAGTTTTGGATCGTTGAAGAAAAGGGGCGATCGCGCTTCCCAGTAGGACGATTGTTATTTGCGAGAGCGCGATCGCGGTGTTCAGAGTTTGGCAATGCCGCCCTCATAAGGTTTGCGAAGTCTAGACCTCTGTTAACCAAGCATCGGTTGAAGTTACACTGAGCAACCCCTCGAAGATCTTGGCGCTGAGCCTAGTGTTCTGTCAAACCCTAATTTTAAGGTGAACCCATTGGCTCGTAGTCGGCGCTTTAGCGCTGAAGCGCTGACTACAAACCCTAATTTCTAGAGTTGACGCTGCACTAGGTCAAGTCAAAGCGATCGAGGTTCATCACCTTGTTCCACGCCGCCACAAAGTCATGCACAAACTTCGGTTGCGAGTCTGCACATCCGTAGACTTCCGCGAGGGCTCGAAGCTGCGAGTTCGAACCGAAGATGAGATCAACCCGGGTGCCCGTCCACTTGAGTTCGCCGGTTTTGCGATCACTCCCCTCAAACACGTCTTGCGCGTCAGAGGTCGCCTTCCAGGTGGTACCAAGATCCAACAGGTTTACGAAGAAGTCATTGGTCAAAGTCTCCGGCCGCTGGGTGAAGACACCATGTTTGGACCCACCAAAGTTCGCCCCTAAAACCCGCATGCCACCAACGAGCACCGTCATTTCCGGCGCGGTTAGCGTCAGCAACTGGGCCCGATCCACCAGCCACTCCTCCGCCGATATAGTTTGGCCAGCTTTGAGGTAGTTTCGGAAGCCGTCCGCCTTCGGTTCGAGAACCGCAAAGGACTGCACATCCGTTTGCTCCTGTGACGCATCGGTGCGGCCAGGTTGGAAGGGGACTGTCACATCGTACCCAGCGTTTTTCGCCGCTTGCTCGACGCCAGCGCAGCCGCCTAGGACGATCAGGTCAGCCAGGGAAACTCTCTTACCGCCCGACTGCGAGTTGTTGAACTCCTGTTGGATTGCCTCCAGGGTTTGCAGCACCGTTGCCAGTTGGACCGGTTGGTTGACCTCCCAATCCTTCTGCGGCGCCAGACGGATGCGCGCCCCGTTTGCCCCACCGCGCATATCAGACCCACGGAAGGTTGACGCCGATGCCCAGGCCGTCGAGACCAGTTGGGAGATCGACAGTCCCGACGCGAGAACCTTGCCTTTGAGGGCAGCAATATCCTGCTCATTAATCAGTTCATGGTCAACAGCAGGAATGGGATCTTGCCACAGGAACTCTTCCTGGGGAACCTCTGGGCCAAGATAGCGCGAACGGGGACCCATGTCGCGATGGGTCAGCTTAAACCAAGCCTTAGCAAATGCCACTTCAAGCTCCTCTGGATGCTCCAGAAAGCGCCGTGCAATTGGCTCGTAGATGGGATCCATCTTCATGGCCATGTCTGCTGTAGTCATGATGGGCGCATGTCGCTTGCTTGGATCGTGGGCATCGGGCACCGTACCCGCACCAGCCCCCCCTTTAGGGGCCCACTGATGCGCACCGGCAGGACTTTTCACCAGTTCCCACTCATAGCCGAACAGGTTTTCCAGGTAGTTGTTGTCCCACTTGATTGGGTTGGTGGTCCAGGCACCTTCGATGCCGCTAGTGATCGTATCAGCGCCTTTGCCAGTCCCGAAGCGGCTCTTCCAGCCCATGCCTTGCTCCTCTATACTGGCAGCCTCGGGTTCAGGCCCCACCATTGCCGCATCGCCAGCACCGTGGCATTTGCCGAAGGTGTGCCCACCGACGGTGAGCGCCACCGTCTCTTCGTCGTTCATGGCCATTCGCCCAAAGGTTTCGCGAATGTCCCGACCTTCAGCGATCGGGTCAGGAATGCCGTTCGGACCTTCTGGATTCACGTAGATTAGGCCCATTCGAACGGCAGCGAGGGGATCTTCCAATTCGCGATCGCCGCTGTAGCGCTTGTCACTATAGCTCTTATCGCCATGCCACCTCGTCTCAGAGCCCCAATAAATATCTTCTTCCGGCTCCCAAATGTCTGGGCGTCCGCCTGCGAAACCTAAGGTTTTGAAGCCCATCGATTCCAGAGCGCAGTTGCCTGCCAGAATCATCAGGTCAGCCCAGGAGATTTTCTGACCGTACTTCTGCTTGATTGGCCAGAGTAACCTACGGGCTTTGTCAAGGTTGGCGTTGTCGGGCCAGCTATTGATCGGTGCAAACCGTTGGTTGCCGGTGCCACCGCCACCTCGCCCATCGCCGATGCGGTACGTACCAGCACTGTGCCACGCCATCCGAATGAAAAGCGGCCCGTAGTGACCATAGTCGGCAGGCCACCAGTCCTGAGAGTTGGTCATCAGGTCAAACAGGTCTGCCTTCAGGGCAGCGTAATCAAGGCTCTTGAATGCCTCTGCGTAGTTGAATGCCTCGCCCAGAGGATTGGATTTGGATGAGTGCTGGTGAAGAATATGCAAGTTCAACTGATGCGGCCACCAGTCTCGATTTGATGTGCCACCACCTGCCGCAAAGGCCTGCCGGCTGCTCATAAAGGGGCAGGCACTGGTGCTGTGAACCGCAGGAGCGGTCGTGGTCTGTGGTGAAGGGTTAACAATCTGTTGATCGTTGCTGCTTGCCAGGACAGAGCGCACTGTTCGCCAGATTTCCATTAGCTTCCCGCTCAGCGGAAATGGGCATTTCATTTGGCTACTGGTCATATTTCCTTTCCTATTTCCTAAATGTGTACTATGCTCTGTTGTTCTCGTTTCTAAACTGTTCTTTCTAGGTGCAAAGCATTGTCTGCCACATTTGCATTAGCACTGTCGTTTGCCTGGATTTCTCGGCCTCTGGATTGATGTAGTTCAACAGCGTCTCGGCATCAGAAACCACAGGCATAGCCTCAAAGTCCTCCTGCTCGACAAACATTTTTTCAATAACCCCATCTTTTACCAGCATGGAATAGCGCCGAGAGCGGAATCCCATGCCTTTGTCAGAAAGGTTCACCATCATCCCCATGGCACGGGTAAAGTCACCCTTCACATCGGGGATAAAGCGAACCTGATCAGCTCCTTCTTCCTGAGCCCATGCCGCCAGCGAAAACGGATCATTCACCGAAATGCAAAGAATCTCATCGACCCCGTTTGCTCGAAATATCCCAGCATACTCGTTGTAGCCTAAGAGCTGAATCGGGGAATACGGACAGATAAAGGCGCCTGGCACTGCAAACGCCACCACGGTTTTGTGGGCAAAGAGATCTGTTGTCGAAAGATCGCACCACCCCCTTTCTGTAAACATCCGAAAGGTGACTTGCGGGACAGGCTGCCCCTCATGATTGAACAACATTTGCCCAACTCCTTACTCGCACTCAAAATTAGTTGGCCTCTTCTTAACTATGAAATTGATGAGTAGAACCACTTTCATAAATCCCTATTCCGCTCGTTGTAGCCCGGACGGTAAAGTTACCCATACCAAATTTGCCTCACTTACAGAGGCCAGATCAACCCAAGCATGACTCAGATCGGCACCTCGCAAAATTGCCGTACTTAAATCAACATCCACCAGTACAGCTTTGCGTAGTATTGCTGCACTCAAGTTGGTTCCTTGTAAGCTTGCCCAACTTAAATCAGCCTCAGTCAGATTTGCGTTAGTCAATTCTGCTCTATCTAATTGGATTCCTCTCATGGATGCGAGCATCAACTTGGCATCAATGAGATTAGCTTGGGTCAGGTTTGCTCCAGTTAAATTTGCGCCATCTAAACTGGCAAAAGCAAGATTTGCTCCACTTAAATTAGCCGCACTCAAGTTGACCCTACCCAAATCCGCTCCTACAAAAATTGCTTTTTTGAAATTTGCCCGCTCCAGATCGGCACCTCGTAATTGCGATCGCACAAACCTTGCTTCTGTGCCATTCACCCCCCTCAAATTTGCTTCCATTAAATCCGCACCACTCAAATTTGTGAGGGTTAAGTTTGCTCCGCCTAAGGTTGCTTGTCTTAAAGTCACTTCTGTCAAATTCGCCTGATGCAAGTTTGCTCGATCCAGGTTTGCGTTCTGGAGAACGGCTTTTCTCAGCATCACTCTCCACAAGTTCGAGCCACTTAAATCCGCTTTTATCAGTTTG
>Ga0272446_1002647_pt1 | contig 23945 bp, 23 predicted proteins | sample YNPCB0061_FD_194587 | JGI IMG/M metagenome (GOLD analysis project Ga0272446, IMG submission 194587) | Hot spring microbial mat communities from Yellowstone National Park, WY, United States - YNP-CB-006-1 | ecosystem: Environmental > Aquatic > Thermal springs > Hot (42-90C) > Sediment | place... | reverse complement strand
CCCGGTATGCTTCTCGTGAGGTGTATCAAATAAATGGCAAATAAATGGGGCAAATAAATGGGGTCAGACACGATATTCACCATTACCGTCTCGCCAGCGCCGACTTTTTACCCGAGCCAACTCGGAACTAATCGGGAACTAATCGTGTCTGACCCCGTTTTTTTGACCCCGTTTTTTCGCGGCGCGATCGCCAAGCCCGGCGGCGCCCGGCCGCTCACAAACCGGCCTGGGCGATCAGCGCCTTGACGTATTTTGCCGGGACGGCGAAGGTGATGCCGCTGGGTGCGGAGAGCGCCGCTTCCTTCGCGCCCTTGACGAAGACCGAGTTGACCACCCCCAGCACCTCGCCGGTTTCCGGCCGCCAGACCGGGCTGCCGCTGTTGCCGGGGTAGGCGATGGCGTCGAGCTGGAAGATGCTGAACGGGTCGCTGGCCTGCTTGAGCGCGCGCACATTGAGCTGCGCGGCCGACGCGACCGGCGTGTAGATCGGCACGATGGCGGCGAGCCCGGCGCGGTTGGTCGAGGCATTGAGCCCCAGCACCGAGCCGACGGGATAGCCGGTGAAGTAGAGCTGCCAGCCCTCGCGCGCAGCGTCCGAATCGCCGAGCGTCACCGCCGGCAGCGGGTCGCCGTCGATTTTCAGCAGGATCAGGTCGTGCGCCTTGTCGCGTGCCACGATGCGCGCCCCGCGCACGCTCACCTGGCGGTCCCGGCCGGTGAGCACCGCCCAGGTCTCCTGCTTCTCCACGTCGGGGAGCTTGTCGAAGATGTGCGCGCAGGACACGACGTGGCGGCCGTCGAGGACGCTAAAGCCCGTCCCCATGAGATTCGCGCGCGGGCTGCGGGTGGGGCTGAAGGTGCCGACCCCGACCACGCTCGGCTTGATCGCCGCGACCCGGTCCGCGATGTCGACGCCGTCGGCCCCCGCCGTGAGCGCCTGCCCGGCGAGGAACACGGCGAGCGCGAGGCTGGCGCGATGCTTGCTCAGGCGTTTGGATACCGATTCGAGCGCGCGCGTCAGGCGCGCAACGGGGATTCGATACAATCCGGTGGTTTTGTTTTCTGTTCGCATAGGGGAAATCAGCATGAGCGTCGTTGCAGTCGTGGGTCTGGGCTATGTCGGTCTGCCGTTGGCGGTCGAATTCGGCAAGAAGATGCAGACCATCGGTTATGACCTTTCGGCGGAAAAAATCGAAAATTACCGGCGATATTGCGATCCGACCGGCGAAGTTTCAACAGCCGACCTCAAGGCCGCGACGCAACTGACCGTCACCACCGATCCGGCGCGGCTGGCCGAAGCCGACTTCATCGTCGTCGCCGTGCCGACCCCGGTCGACGACGCGCACATTCCGGATTTCTCGCCGCTCATCGGTTCGTCGACCACGGTCGGCAAGCACATGAAAAAGGGCGCCACGGTCATTTACGAATCGACAGTGTATCCCGGTGCGACCGAAGAGGTTTGCATCCCCATCCTGGAACAGCACTCCGGGATGAAATGGAAAACCGATTTCCACGTCGGCTACTCGCCGGAGCGCGTCAATCCCGGCGACAAGGAGCGCACCATCACCAAGATCACCAAGGTGGTTTCCGGTGACGACGCCGAAACCCTGGACAAGGTCGCCGCCCTGTATGGCTCGATCATCACCGCCGGCGTGCACCGCGCGTCCAGCATCAAGGTCGCCGAAGCGGCGAAAGTCATCGAGAACACCCAGCGCGACCTCAACATCGCGCTGATGAACGAGCTCGCGCTGATCTTCCACCGTCTCGGCATCGACACGCTGGAAGTCCTCAAGGCCGCGGGCACCAAGTGGAACTTCCTGCCGTTCCGCCCGGGCCTGGTCGGCGGCCACTGCATCGGTGTCGACCCCTATTACCTCACGCACAAGGCCGAAATGCTCGGCTACCATCCGCAGGTCATCCTCGCCGGACGGCGCATCAACGACGGCATGGGCGCCTACGTCGCGCAGGAAACGGTCAAGCAGATGATCGCCAACGGCGTGCAGGTCAAGGGCGCGAAAGTCAACGTGCTCGGCCTCACCTTCAAGGAGAACTGCCCGGATCTGCGCAATTCCAAGGTCGTCGACGTGATCCGCGAACTCAAGTCCTTCGGCTGCGAAGTGGCCGTCCACGACCCGCTCGGCGAACCGCGCGAAGCCATGCACGAGTACGGCATCGCCCTCAGCGACTGGGACGCGCTGCCCGAATGTGACGCCGTCGTCGCCGCCGTTTCGCACAGCGCGTATCTGGAAAAGCCCTTCGCCGAGCTCACCGCCACCCTGAAAAAGGGCGGCGTGTTCAGCGACGTCAAGTCCGCTTACGACCCGCAAGCCGTGCACGCGGCGGGCTTCAAGCTGTGGAGACTGTGATGTCCGCCTTCGACGAACTCAAACAGCAACTGGCCGCCGAACCGCGCGCGTGGCTGGTGACCGGCGCCGCCGGCTTCATCGGCTGCAACCTGGTTGAAGCGCTGCTGCAACTCGGCCAGAACGTGGTCGGACTGGACAATTTCGCGACCGGCCACCGCAGAAACCTCGACCAGGTCAGGACCAGCGTCGGCGACGCAGCCTGGGCGCGCTTCCGTTTCATCGAGGGCGACATCCGCGATCTGGACACCTGCCGCGACGCCTGCGCTGGGATGGACTACGTCCTGCACCAGGCCGCGCTCGGCTCGGTGCCGCGCTCGATCGAGGATCCGCTGCTCACCAACGCGTCCAACATCGACGGCTTCCTGGCCATGCTGGTCGCGGCGCGCGACGCGGGCGTGAGGCGCTTCGTCTACGCCGCATCCAGCTCCACCTACGGCGACCACCCCGGGCTGCCCAAGGTCGAGGATGTCATCGGCAAGCCGCTCTCGCCGTATGCCGTCACCAAATACGTCAACGAACTCTATGCCGACGTCTTCGCCCGCGCCTACGGCATGGATTCGATCGGCCTGAGATACTTCAACATCTTCGGCCGCCGCCAGGACCCGCAGGGCGCGTATGCCGCCGTGATTCCCAAGTGGATCGCCAGCATGATCAGGAACGAGCCGGTGTACGTGAACGGCGACGGCGAAACCAGCCGCGACTTCTGCTACATCGACAACGTCATCCAGGCCAATCTGCTCGCCGCCACGAGCAGCAATCCGGCCGCCGCCAACCAGGTCTACAACATCGCCGTCGGCGAGCGCACCAGCCTCAACCAGCTCTACGAGGCGATCCGCGTCAACCTCGTCGCACGCTACCCGCACCTGGCCGGCGCACGCCCCGTGTACCGGGATTTCCGCGCCGGCGACGTGCGCCACTCGCTGGCCGACATCAGCAAGGCCCGCACCCTGATCGGCTACGCGCCCACGCACCGCATTGGCGACGGACTGGCCGAGGCCATGGACTGGTACGTCAACGACCTCGGCTGAACCCGCGCATAATGGCGGCAGCATGAAGCCGCCGGCTGACTCCTCCTTCACACCACCGCCCTGGCACGCGCTCGACGCGGCAACGGTCACAGCCCGCCTGGCGACCGATGCGCACAGCGGGCTTGCCAGCGCGGAGGCCGCGCAGCGCCTGGCCCGACACGGTCCCAACCGCCTGCCGCAGCCGCGCCGGCGCGGGCCGCTCGTGCGCTTCGCGCTGCAGTTCCACAATCCGCTCATTTATGTGCTGCTGGTCGCCGGCGCGATCAGTTTCGCCCTGGGCGACGTCATCGACGCCGGGGTGATCTTCGGCGTGGTCGTCGTCAACGCGGTGATCGGCTTCATCCAGGAGGGCCGCGCCGAAGCCGCGCTGGAGGCGGTGCGGGCAATGCTCGCGAGTCGTGCATGGGTCATCCGCGATGGCGAACGCCGCGAGATCGATGCCGAAGCCCTGGTGCCGGGTGACGTGGTCATGCTCGAATCGGGCATGCGCGTGCCGGCCGACCTCTACCTGGTGCGCACCAGGAATTTCGCCGTCGACGAATCCGCGCTCACCGGAGAATCGCTCCCGGTGGAAAAGCAACCGGTGCCCGTCGCCGGCGACGCACCGCTGGCCGAACGCAGCAACATGGCGTATTCCGGCACCCTGGTCACCACGGGCACGGCAACGGGCATCGTCGTCGCGACCGCGACGGCAACCGAAATCGGCCGCATCGGAACGCTCGTCGCGCAGGTCGAGACGCTCGCCACGCCGCTCACCCGGCGCCTCGACCAGTTCGCGCGGCGCATCACCGCCTTCATCCTCGGCGTCGGCGCCGTAACCTTCCTGTACGGCCATCTCGTCGCCGGCATGGCGTGGTTCGACGTCTTTCTCGCCGTGGTCGGGCTGTCCGTCGCGGCGATCCCCGAAGGACTGCCCGCCGTCGTCACCATCGTGCTCGCGGTCGGAACGCGCACGCTGGCAAGGAACCGCGCCATCGTCCGCCGCCTGCCCGCTGTGGAAACGCTGGGCTCGGTCTCGGTGATTCTCTCCGACAAGACCGGGACGCTCACGCGCAACGCGATGACTGCGGTCAGTGTCGTGCTGCCGGATCGCGAGATCGCGGTCAGCGGCAGCGGCTACGCGCCGGTCGGCGGCTTTCACATCGGCGACCGGGCGCTCGATCCGCAATCCGACGGCACGCTGACGGCGCTTGCCGAATGCGCCCTGCTGTGCAACGACGCACGCGTCGCCGAGGATGCCGCGGGTGCCTGGCAGGTCGTCGGCGACCCGACCGAAGGCGCGCTCGTGACGCTGGCGATGAAGGCCGGACTTGCGCCCGACGACCTCATGCGCCGCTACCCGCGCGTCGACGCCATCCCCTTCGAGTCCGAGCAGCGCTTCATGGCCACCCTGCACCACGATCATGCCGGGCAGGCCTTCGTGCTCTTGAAGGGCGCGCCGGAAAAGGTCTTCTCGGTGTGCATCGCCAGCGCCGACGGCGCGCCGTTCGATCACCAGGCGTGGGCCGCGCGCGTCGATGCGCTGGCCGCAAGGGGGCAGCGCGTGCTGGCCCTGGCGCGTGCCACCGTGGCGCCGGGCACGCTCATCCTCAGGGTTGCCGACATCACCCCGCGCTTCACGCTGCTCGGCCTCGTCGGCATCATCGACCCGCCGCGCGAAGAAGCCATCGCCGCGGTGGCCGAGTGCCGCGCCGCCGGCGTGCGCGTCGTCATGGTCACCGGCGACCACGCGGTGACCGCCGCCGCCATCGCCCGGCAACTCGGGCTCGATCCCGGGCAAGTCCTCACCGGCGCCGAGATCGAACGGCTCGACGACGAGTCCCTCACGCGACGCGTCCGTGAGACCGACGTCGTCGCCCGCGCCAGCCCCGAACACAAGCTCCGGCTCGTACGCTGCTTCAAGGCGCAGGGATTTCTGGTCGCCATGACCGGCGACGGCGTCAACGACGCGCCTGCCCTCAAGGCCGCGGACATCGGCGTGGCCATGGGCGGGCGCGGCACCGATGCCGCGCGCCAGGCCGCGGACATCGTTCTCACCGACGACAATTTCGCCACCATCGCGCGCGCCGTCCGCTACGGCCGCGTCGTCTACGACAACATCAAGAAGGCACTGCTGTTCATGCTGCCGACCAACGGCGGCGAGGCCGGCGTGATTCTGCTCGCCATCTTCGCCGGGCTCGCGTTGCCGGTGACCGCCGGGCAAATCCTGTGGGTCAACATGGTCACCGCGATCACCCTCGCGCTCGCCCTGGGTTTCGAACCCGCCGAGCCCGACGTCATGCGACGCCCGCCACGCCCGTCGGGCGAGCCCCTGGTAACCGGCGTGCTCGGCGCGCGCATCGCGTACATCAGCTTTCTCATGGTGGCGGCAACCTTCGTCATGTTCGAATGGGAGCTTGGCCGCGGATCGAGTCTGGAAACGGCGCGCACCGCGGCGGTCAACATGCTGGTCGTCGGCGAGCTGGTGTACCTCTTCAACGTTCGCCACTTCACCGCCACGTCGCTGACCCGGGACATCCTCACCGCCAACCCGGTCGCGTTGTGGATGAGCCTTCTGCTGATTGCATTGCAGCTCGTCTACACCTACCAGCCAACGATGCAGGCACTGTTCTCCAGCGCGCCGCTCGACGCGCTGTCCTGGCTGATGATCGCGCTCCTGGGTGGCGCAAAATTCCTGGCGGTCGAAGCCGAAAAAGCGCTGTTGCGGCGCTTCGGCATCCAGCGCATGTGACGACCGGGCAGTGACGGCCCGGCAAATTGCCGCGCACCGCCATCTCCGGTATAGTCGCCTCTCCCGTTGCGGGAGAGCGCAGCCACGGGCTGCCGCCGAAGGCGTAATTCACCCGGAATCGCTCAGGCAAAAGGACCGCAGCGGCCGAAACACTCTGGAGAGCGCGGCACGAGGCCGCCACCGAAGGGGCAGCGGTTTGCCGACCGTAATCTCTCAGGTACCAAGGACAGAGGGGTGGAGCGCCAGCGCGCCCCACCCCTTTTTGCTTTCTTTGGTGACCGACATGCTCAGACAAACGCCGCTCAATGCCCTGCACCGCGAACTCGGGGCCAAGATGGTCGATTTCGGCGGCTGGGACATGCCGCTCGCCTACGGCTCGCAGATCGAGGAACATCACGCGGTGCGCAGCGGGTGCGGACTGTTCGACGTGTCGCACATGCTCGTCGTGGACATCCGCGGCGCCAACGCGCGCGCGTTCTTGCGCCGGCTGCTCGCCAACGACGTCGACAAGCTCAAGACACCCGGTCGCGCGCTGTATTCGTGCATGCTGAACGAAGCCGGCGGCGTGATGGACGACCTCATCGTCTACTTCATGGACGACGCCTGGTTTCGTCTCGTCGTCAACGCCGGCACCGCGGACAAGGACCTCGCCTGGCTGGAGAACAAAAACGCCGAGTGGAACATGGGCCTGGCCATCACCCCGCGCCGTGACCTGGCGATGATCGCGATTCAGGGACCGGCGGCGGCGCGCGTGCTGGAAGCCGCGCTTCCCGGCGTCGAACGGATCACCGCCCAGCTCAAGCCGTTTCACGCCGCGGTGGTCGGCGAGATGTTCGTCGCGCGCACCGGCTACACGGGCGAGGACGGTTTCGAGGTCATGGTGCCCGCGAAGTCCGCGCCGTTCTTCTGGCGTGCGCTGATCGAGGCCGGCGGCAGGCCGATCGGCCTTGGCGCACGCGACACGCTGCGCCTCGAGGCCGGCATGAACCTCTACGGCCAGGACATGGACGAGACCACCAGCCCGTTCGAATCGGGCTTGACGTGGACGGTCGCGCTTGCGCCCGGGCGTGACTTCGTCGGCCGCGCCGCGCTCGAATCCGGCGAAGTGACGCGACAACTGGTCGGCCTGGTGCTCGAAGACCGCGGTGTGCTGCGCCGTCACCAGAAAGTCCACACCCGCCATGGCGAAGGCGAAATCACGTCCGGCACCTTTTCGCCCACCCTCGAACGCGCCATCGCCCTCGCCCGTGTCCCGCTGGGCATTGCCCCCGGCGAGACGGTCGAGGTCGAGGTTCGCGACAGAAAACTGCGCGCGAAAGTGGTGAAATATCCGTTCGTGCGCCACGGCAAGGCCTTGATCTGACCGGCCCCGAGACAACCCTGACGACCCACCCGAGGACCCTACCCCCATGTCCATCCCCAGCGACCTCAAATACACCGCCACCCACGAATGGGTTCGTACCGAGCCCGACGGCACGGTGTCCGTCGGCATCACCGATCATGCCCAGGATCTTCTCGGCGACATGGTGTTCATCGAAAACCCGGTCGTCGGCCGTACCCTGGCCAAGGGCGAGGAATGCGCGGTGGTCGAATCGGTGAAGGCCGCGTCCGATGTCTACGCACCGCTTGCCGGAGAGGTCGTGGCCGTCAACGCCGACGCCGAATCCAGCCCCGAAGCCGTGAACAAGGATCCTTACGGCACGTGGCTTTTCAGGCTCCGGCCCGCCAATCCGGCGGAACGCGAAGACCTGCTCGACGCCACGGCTTACCAGAAGCTCGTCGAATCGGAATCCCATTGAAAACGTCGGGCAGCAGAAGATTCGCGCCTGCGCCAGGCCGCCCCTGAACTCCGGCACTGAATCCCGATTCCCGGTCCTCACCCTCGCCCAGAAATGCCTTTCATCCCGCACACCCCGGAAGACGTGACCGCGATGCTCGCGGCCATCGGCGCGCCGAGCATCGAGGCGCTGTTCGACGAAATCCCGCCTGCGCTCAAGAGCGGCAGGCTCGACAACATCCCGGAAGGACTGCCGGAAATGGCGGTCACACGGCTCATGCAGGCGCGCGCGCAGGCGGACGGGTACTGGTCCAACTTCATCGGCGCCGGCGCCTACGAGCACCACATTCCGGCGGCCATCTGGCAGATCGCCACGCGCGGCGAGTATTACTCGGCCTACACGCCGTACCAGGCCGAAGCGAGCCAGGGCACGCTGCAGCTCATCTACGAATACCAGACCATGATGACGCGGCTCACCGCGCTGGACGTCTCCAACGCCTCGCTCTACGACGGCGCCTCGGCGCTGGCCGAAGCGGTGCTGATGGCGGTGCGCGCCCACAAAACCTCGCGCCGCGTGTTGCTGCCGAAGACCGTGCACCCGATCTATCGCAAGGTGGTCGAGACGATGGTCCGCAACCAGGGCATCGAACTGGTCGAGATCGGCTACGACCCGGCCAGCGGCCGCACGCTGCTGCCCGACGCAGCCGGCGCGTTCGCGGCGCTCGCCATCCCGCAGCCGAATTTCTTCGGCGTGCTCGAAGACGTGCACGCCATGACCGACTGGGCGCACGACCACGGCGCACTGGCGATCGCGCTCGTCAACCCGACCACGCTGGCGGTGCTCGAAGCGCCAGGCCGCTGGGGACGGGCCGGCGCCGACATCGCGGTCGGCGAAGGCCAGCCCCTGGGCGCGCCGCTGTCGTCCGGCGGGCCCTACTTCGGCTTCATGTGTTGCCGCAAGGAATTCGTCCGCCAGATGCCGGGCCGCATCGTCGGTCGCACGGTCGATCTCGACGGCAAGCCGGGGTTCACCCTCACGCTGCAGGCGCGTGAACAGCACATCCGCCGCGCCAAGGCCACGTCCAACATCTGCTCCAACCAGGGCCTGGTGGTCACTGCCGCGACGCAATATCTGGCGCTCCTCGGCCCCACGGGGCTGGCACGCGTCGCCACCGCGTGTCACGGCAACACCCGCGCGCTGGCCGACAGACTCACCGCCATCCCCGGCGTCGCGCGTGTCTTTGCCGCGCCGTTTTTCCACGAGGTGGTGCTCGGGCTGTCGGACAAGGCCCACGACGTGCTGCGCGCGCTGCGTGCGCAGGGCATTCTCGGCGGACTCGACATCTCGGGATGGTATCCTGAGCTCGGTCAGGCGATCCTGGTCTGCGCAACCGAAACCAAGACCGATGCCGACCTCGACCGCTACGCGCAACAGCTGGCGCGCATCCTCTCGAAGCGACGCGAAGCGCCGCCGTGCGCGTACAAGAACTGAATCCCACCCTGTTCAACTCTCAAGGAGCAAGATCATGGCCGAAGTCCTGTTCAAAGGCACCCCTTCCCACACCAGCGGCGAGCTGCCCAAGATCGGCAGCCAGGCGCCGGACTTCAGGCTGACCACGGCTGATCTCAGTGACGTGACACTCGCCAACTTCAGGGGGAAGAAGAAGCTCCTGAGCATCGTGCATTCGCTCGACACCGGCGTGTGTGCCGCCAGCACCAAACGCTTCAACGACTTCGCCAAGAACCGCGACGACGTGGTGGTGCTGGTCGTCAGCTGTGATCTACCTTTCGCCCAGGCGCGCTTCTGCACTGGGGAGGGCGTCAAGAACGTGGTCACGCTGTCGATGATGCGTGACCGCCAGTTCGCCGTGGATTACGGCGTGTTGCTGCTCGACAGCCCGCTCGCCGGCCTGTCGGCGCGCGCGACCTTGGTACTCGACGAAAACGATAAGGTGCTGTACGCGCAAATGGGGCCGGAACTGACCGTCGAGCCCGATTACGAACCCGCGTTTGCCGCGCTGAAATAGCAGGCACCCGCCAGCACCCGCCAGCACCCTACGCCAACCTACGACGCGAGCATGCTGATCTTCGACCGTTCCCGCCCCGGCCGCACCGCTGCCGCCCAGCTGCCCCCCGCCGGTGGCAGCCTCGACGACCTGCCCGACACCTTGCGCCGCCGCGAGCCGCCGGGATTGCCCGAGGTTTCCGAACTCGACGCCGTGCGCCATTACACGCGGCTTTCGCAGAAGAATTTTTCCATCGACACGCAGTTCTACCCCTTGGGCTCGTGCACGATGAAATACAACCCGCGCGCCTGCAATGCGCTCGCCATGTTGCCGCAGTTCCTCGCCCGCCATCCGGCGGCGCCGGACGAAACCGGCCAGGGGTTCCTGGCATGCATGTTCGAACTGCAGGAAATCCTCAAGGACGTGACCGGCATGGCCGGCGTGTCGCTCGCGCCGATGGCCGGCGCGCAAGGCGAGTTCGCCGGCGTGGCGATGATCCGGGCGTATCACGACGCGCGCGGCGACACGGCGCGCACCGAGATCATCGTGCCCGACGCGGCGCACGGCACCAACCCGGCCACCGCGACGATGTGCGGCTACACGGTGCGCGAAATCCCCACCGACGCCAGCGGCGCGGTCGACATCGACGCGCTGCGTGCTGCCGTCGGTCCGCAGACGGCCGGCCTCATGCTGACCAACCCGTCGACGCTCGGTGTGTTCGAGACGCGCATCGTCGAGATCCTCACCCTCGTTCACGAAGCCGGCGCGCTGGCCTATTACGACGGCGCCAACCTCAACGCCATCCTCGGCTACGTGCGCCCCGGCGACATGGGCTTCGACGTCATCCACATGAACCTGCACAAGACCTTCTCGACGCCGCACGGCGGCGGCGGCCCGGGCGCCGGACCGGTGGGCGTCTCGACGCGCCTGCTGCCCTACCTGCCGATTCCGCTGGTGCTCGACGACAACGGCTTCTACCGCCTGGCGACCGAAGCCGAGCGGCCGCAGTCGATCGGCCGCATGAGCGCCCACCTCGGCAACGCCGGCGTGTTGCTGCGCGCCTACGTGTACGCGCGCATGCTCGGCCGCGAAGGCATGCACCGCGTCGCCGAATACGCGACCCTCAATGCCAACTACCTGATGGCGCGTCTTGCCGCCGCGGGCTTCGATCTCGCGTTTCCGAAACGCCGTGCCAGCCACGAATTCATCGTCACGCTGAAAAGGCTCAAGGACACGACCGGTGTGTCGGCGATGGACTTCGCCAAGCGCCTGCTCGATTACGGCTACCACGCACCGACCACGTACTTCCCGATGCTGGTGCCGGAATGCCTGCTGATCGAACCGACCGAGACCGAGAGCCGGGAAACGCTGGACGGGTTCGTCGAGGCCATGAAGGCCATCCGCCACGAAGCCGAGACTACGCCCGAACTCGTCAAGGGTGCGCCCTACACGCTGCCGGTGCGGCGCCTCGACGACGTCCGCGCCGCGCGCGAACTGGACCTCGCCCTCACGTCCGCCGCATGAGCGAGGCCTCGCCTTTCAAAGGCAAGACCGGCGCGCGCCGCATCCTCAACGCGCTTCGCTATTCCTGGGCCGGCCTCGGCGCCGCGTTCCGCCACGAAGACGCTTTCCGCCAGGAGCTGCTGCTGGCCGCGATCCTCGTCCCTCTGGCCTTGCACCTTGGCGACGACGCGGTCGCGCGCGCGCTGATGATCGGTTCGCTGCTGCTGGTGCTGGTCGTCGAGCTCCTCAATTCGGCAATCGAGGCGGCCGTCGACCGCATCTCGCTGGAGGAGAATCCGCTCATCAAACGCGCCAAGGACATGGGCAGCGCGGCGGTGTTCCTGTCGCTCGTCAACGCCGCCGTGGTCTGGTTTTTGCTCATCTGGCGCTAAAGTTTCCGCCCCGGTGGCCGGAATAGACTCCGGAGCCCGACGAAACCCGATCCGTGTACACCCTGCGACTCGCCTTCCTGCTGAGCCTCACCGCCGCCGCGCCGGCCCATGCCCTGGGGCTGGGCGACGCCACCGTGCGTTCCCATCTGGGCGAGCCGATCGAGATCCACATTCCCGTTCTCGGCGCCGCGAAGGACATCGACACCGCGTGCTTCAATCTCAAGGCAGGCGGTGACGGACTCCCCGGCCCCGGCGCCGTGCGCATCGGCCTGATCCGCAAGGGCCCGGAAACGCTGCTGACGATCAGCGGCGCGCAGCGCATCACCGAACCGGCGCTCGGGTTCGCCGTCGCCGCGGACTGCCCCGAACGGCTGGAGCGGCGCTACGTCGTCCTCCTCGACCCGCCTTCCATCGAACCGCCGGCCGCGCTGCCGGAATCGCCGACAACGGCGGCGGCCGCGGCGCCCCCGCCCCGGCCGGCGGCGAAGCAGCCGCTGCAGCCGCGCAGGGCAACGCCGGCGCGCCTCGCAGCGGCGCGCGGCGGCGCGGTCACACACCCCCGCGCCCGCCCCTCGGCAGCGCCGCGCCTGGTGCTCTCGGGCAGCCGGCGGCCCCTGGTCGACACGCGCGACGCCGCGCTCGCCCTCAAGCTCGACCTCGACCTGCCCGACCTCACGCGGCAGCGGACTGCGGCCCCGCTCACGCCCACGGAGCTCTCCGACGAGAACACCGCGCTGTCACGCAAGCTTGCCCACCTGCAATCCCAGCTCGTGGCGCTGGAGCGCCGCAACCGGGAACTCGAAGCGCGCCAGAAGGCGCGCCCGGCCGAGTCCGCGCAGCCCCCGCGCTGGCAGTCGCTGATAGGGGGCGCGGTCGCGCTCCTCGGCGGCGGCATCGCGCTGGCGGCATGGTTGCGCCGGCGCGGGCGCGCTGTGCCCAGCGCGCCGGACGATGACGCATGGACCGCTATCACGCCCGTCGCCGCGCGGCGGGCGCCGGCCCTCGAGGATAGCCCGATGGAGCCGGACGCCATCGACTTCGCCGCGCCCAAGGCTGCGCCGTCCTTCACGGAAATCGAGCCGGACGCTGGCACCGAGGTCAAGGAGGACATCCTCGACCAGGCCGAAGTCTATGTGGCTTTCGGCCATGCGAATCTGGCGATCCATCTGCTGCAGGAGCACCTGCGCGACGCGCCGACCGAATCGCCGGTGCCGTGGCTGCTGCTGCTCGACCTCCTCAATCGCGAAGGGCTCAAAGCCGAGTACGAGGCGACAGCCCGGGAATGCCAGCGCCACTTCAACATCAACCTCGCCAGCGACATGGCCGCCGCCACGCCGGCCGGCCTCGGTCTGGAAGCCTACCCGCACATCGTCACCCGCCTGCAAGCCCTCTGGGGCACGCCCGAGGTCGAGCCCTTCCTGCACCAACTGCTTTACGACAACCGCGGCGGCACGCGCCTCGGCTTCGAGGCCGAGACCTACCGCGACATCGTTCTCCTGCACGCGATCGCCCGCCAGAACACGCTTTCGCTCGCCGCGTAGCGGCAACGCCCGGCCCATCCCACTGGATAATCCGCGATAATCGCGGTTTTCTCGTTCCCCTGCCGGCCATGCGCACCCTCATCTGCGGTTCCCTCGCGTTCGACGCCATCATGGTTTTTCCGGACAAGTTCAAGCACCACATCCTGCCGGACAAGATCCACATGCTGAACGTCTCCTTCCTGGTGCCGGAAATGCGCCGCGAATACGGCGGCTGCGCGGGCAATATCGCTTACAACCTCAAGCTGCTGGGTGGCGAGCCGCTGATCATGGCGACGGTCGGCGACGACTTCGCGCCGTATGCCGACCGGCTCGACAGCCTCGGCATCGTGCGCGACTACATCCGCCACGTCCCCGGCACCTACACCGCGCAGGCCTTCATCACCACCGACCTCGACGACAACCAGATCACCGCGTTCCATCCCGGGGCCATGAACCACGCCCACGAGAACGACGTGCGCCAGGTGCCCGACGTGCGCCTGGGCATCGTCTCCCCCGACGGCCGCGAGGGCATGCTGCGTCATGTGCGCGGGTTTTACGAAGCCGGCGTGCCGTGCCTGTTCGACCCCGGCCAGGGCATGCCGCTCTTTTCCGGCGACGAGCTCCTCGAATGCGTCCACAAATCGCGCTACGTCGTCCTCAACGATTACGAAGCCGAGCTCCTGCAGGCGCGCACCGGCGAATCGATCGAAAAACTCGCGCGCCGCGTCGATGCCCTGGTCGTGACACGCGGCGCCGAGGGTTCGACCATATACGCCGGCGAACACATCCACGCCATTCCGCCGGCACGCCCGGAACTCGTGCTCGACCCCACCGGTTGCGGTGACGCCTACCGCGCCGGGCTTCTGTATGGCATCGTGCGCGGTTATGATTGGGAAACCTCGGGCCGCCTCGGAAGTCTCATGGGTGCGATCAAGGTTGCGCATCGCGGCGGCCAGAACCACAAGCCGACGCGGGACGACATCGCCAGCCGGTTTTTCGAGCAATTCGGTTTCCATCTACCGTGACAGGAGCACATGCCATGAACAGAATCCTCGGCGCATTGTCCCTCGCCGCTGCCGCCACGCTGCTCGCGGGCTGCCCGGCCGGCCTTGGCAGCAAGGACTACAGCCGCGCGCAGGCGCGCACCGTGCAGGAAGTGCAGATGGGCGTGGTGGAGAGCGTGCGTGAAGTGTTGATCGAAGGCACCAAGACGCCGATCGGCCCGGCCGCGGGCGCGGTGGTCGGAGGCGTCGCCGGCAGCAACGTCGGCGGCGGCAAGGGCAGCGTCATCGGCGCTACCGTCGGCGCGGTCCTCGGCGGTGTCGGCGGCGCCGCGGCGGAAGAGGCCCTGACCAAGCAGAAAGGCCTGGAAATCACGGTGCGGCTCGATTCCGGTCGCATCATCGCCGTCACCCAGGCGGCCGACGAAAGCTTTCGCCCGGGTGACCGCGTGCGCATCCTGAGCGGCGGCGGCACGACGCGCGTGACGCGTTGATGCCGCGCCGCGCGTGGCGCATCGCGCGGCTGGCCGTCCACGTCGGCTGGGGCGTGCTGCTCGCCGCGCTGGCGTTTCCGCTGTTCGGCAAAGCGCGCCGTGACCGCGTCATCCGCGACTGGTCGCGGCGGCTGCTGGCGATTCTCGGCGTGCGCCCCGATCTGGGCACGCCCCCCGCGGTCGCCGGCGGCGCACTGCTCGTCGCCAACCACGTGTCCTGGCTCGACATCTACCTCATCTATGCCGCCGTCCCCGTGCATTTCGTCTCCAAGGCCGAGGTGCGCGACTGGCCGGTGGCGGGCTGGCTGGCCGAAAAGACCGGAACGCTGTTCCTGGACCGTGGCCGGCGCGCCGACACCGCGCGCATCAACGCCGTCATGCACGAGCGCATCCGCGCGGGCGCCTGGGTGGCCGTATTCCCCGAAGGCACGACCAGCGACGGGCGCGGCCTGAAGCCTTTCCGGCCACCGCTCCTGCAGCCTGCGGTCGAGCTCGGCTGTCCCGTCGTCCCCGCGGCGATCCGCTACCGCACGCTCGACGGGCGACCGGCGCTCGCCGCGGCCTACATCGACGACATGAGTCTCTGGCAGAGCCTCATGCAGATCGCCGCCGAACCCGGGCTGATCGCCGAGTTGCGCTTTGGCGAACCCATTGCCGCGTCCGGCCACCGGCGCGAACTCGCCGCCCGCGCCGAAAATGCCGTCAGGCGCCTTTTGGGGATTTCGTCTGCGGACACGCCACCTGAAACACCCGGCGGTCGCCGAGGCGAACCGCCGTCAGCTGCCCGCCCCACAGACAGCCGGTATCCAGCGCAACCAGGTCGGGGCGGTTGACAAGGCCGAGCGTCGACCAGTGGCCGATCACGACCGTCGCATCGCGGCTCATCCGCCCGGGCACGTCGAACCACGGCAGCCAGCCGGGCGGCTGGGTTCCGGGCGCGCCCTTGTGGTGGAATTCCATCTCGCCCGCCGGCGAGCAGTAGCGCAGGCGCGTGAAGGCGTTGACGATGACGCGCAGGCGCTCGATGCCGGTCAACGAGGCGTCCCAGGCGCGCGGCTCGTTGCCGTACATGCGCTCCAGGAAATGCGCGTAATCCGGCGCGCGGAGCACGGCCTCGGCCTCGGCCGCAAGGCGCAGCGCATCGGCCACGGTCCACGCCGGCAGCAGCCCGGCGTGCACCAGCAGGCAGTCGCCCTCGCGCCAGGCGAGCGGGCGGTGACGCAGCCAGTCGAGGAGTTCGTCGCGGTCCGGCGCGGCAAGCACGCCGTCGAGCGTATCGCCGCGGTGCGGCTTGGCCAGCCCTTCGGCCAGCGCCAGCAGATGCAGGTCATGGTTGCCGAGCACGCTCACGCAGGCGTCGCCCAATCCCTTGACGAAACGCAACACCTCGACCGACTGCGGCCCGCGATTGACGAGATCGCCGACCAGCCACAGACGATCGCGAGCGGGGTCGAAGCGGATCGCATCGAGCAGGCGCACGAGCGGCGTGTAGCAACCCTGCAGGTCGCCGATGGCATAGGTATTCATGCGCCGGGATGATACCGCGGCGACGTCACCGCTGCTGCGGACAGTGGGCGATGCAGCGCGTTTCCACGACGCGGCGCCCGCCGCAGGCGACGAAGCAGTCGTCGTAGGCGCTCTGGCAGCCGCAGTCGGCGCGGCATTGCTCCCTTTCCAGTTCGGCGCGGATCGCCTCGCGGGTGGGTTTGACCGGTGGCGCGGGCGGCGCGAAGGGATACGCCCCGGGCCAGCCGTAGCCGTATGGCCAGGGTCCGTAGTAACCGGGGCCGAAGCCCCACGGCCCGCTCGCCCAGTTCATCCACAGTTCCAGCTCGTAATGGCGCAGCTGCGCCGCATAGCGGTCGAGCGCGTCGGCATAGCGTTGCAGCGCGGCGTCATAGCGCGCCGCGACCTGCGGCTCGATGCGCTGCCGGCAGGCTTCGAACGCCGCCTCGCAGCGTGCCGCGCAGTCGGCACGCGTCTCATTGCAGCGCGCGACACAGGCGACGCCCGCCGGGTCGCTCGGGGGCTCGTAACGGTAAGACGTCTGGTAAAGCGGCGTGGCGCAACCGCCGAGCATCAGAACGGCGAGGATGACGCGCGCGGGGGTGTTCATGGCCTGGTCCCTGCAGGGGTCTTGCGGTTCGACTGCCGCGCGCGCCGGGCGTTCAGTCCGGCAGGTCGGGATTGCCCTTGTCGGACACCACCAGCGTCATCCCGACGCCGGCGAGCACGATCCACAGCACCATCGTCCACACCCCGAGGTAAGTCCACAGCGTGCCGAGGAAGATCAGCACCACGAGCGCGGCACCGAGCAGCAGGTTGCCAAGAAGGAAGGTGGCGCGGCGTCCGGTCGGCATCATCACTGGCTCCGCGTGCCGCTCACAGCGGGCGCTTGACCGAGACGATGCCGCGCAGCATGCCGACCCGGTAGCCGGTTGCGCGGTCGCCCGGATAGTCGGCGTCGAGTCGCGCGCGAAGCGCGTCCGGCAGCGTCTCGCCATGGCAGGTCAGACAGAGCGGTTGCACCGGCAGCGCCTTGGCGTAGCGGAACACCTTGCCGGCCGGGGTCTCGACCACCTGCCAGGTTTCGAGGGTGTCCGGTTTTTCGCCTGCTGCCAGGCGTTTTTCGAGCTGCGCCTGCGCTTCGGCCTCCCAGGCGTCCGGCACCGCGTTGGGGTTGCGGTTCCTGGGGCTCACACGCCTGACGTCGAAACCGGATTGTGCGGACACTGCCGCGGCGATCGCCGGGGCCTTTTCCTTGCACACGGCGATGGTCTCGACGGGGCCTTTGGACGCCAACGACTGTTTGAGCTCGCCCCCGAGCTGCTGGATCAGGGCGCCGGCGGCGCGCCGCGCATCGGCGGCGAGCGCGGCATGTCCTTCGTCGGCACCCGGCATGCTGCCGCAGCCCGCGGCCAGGAGGATCGGCAGGCTTGCAAAGAGGATGGCAGGAATCTTCATCGACGGTTCTCCGATAAATCAGGACTGCGCGAGGCGGTCGCGCACGCGCTCGAGCATGGCCCGGGCCTCGCTTGCAACGGCCTGCATGACGGGATTGTCGGTCAGCTTGGCCATGAACATCGGATCCTGGAAAGCGAAGTGCGTGGTGTTGGCATCGACGGCCATCGCCGCCACGCCGCACGGCAGCATCGCGCCGGCGTCGCGGTCGGCTTCGATCACGCGGCGCGCCAGCCCCGGCGCGCAGGCGCCCAGAATGCGATACGGCGCCATCTCGTGGTCGAGCTTGGCTTTCATGATGGCCGCGACGTCGATGTCGGACACCACGCCCATCTTTTCGGCGGCGAGCGCCGCCTTGAACTTTTCGATGGCTGCGTCGAAGGGCAGCGCAACGTCAACGGTGAATGCGTACATGGAAACACTCCGAAGTTGCTGGGCCTCTATTCTACCCGCGCTGCGGCGAGGCTTTTGCAAACGCGCGAAGCTGGTTTAGAGTCACGCCGTGAACATCGAATGCTACGCACAGCGTCTGCTCAATCCGTTCCGCGGCGTGGTCCACACCATCCGTTACGGTCCCGCCGAGGCGGTCACGACCGACGGCATCGAGTGGGACATCTACGTCGCCAACGATGCGCTCCTCGACGGCCTGGGCCGCGCCGGGCGGCGCGCGCAGATCTCGGACATCCGCTACGGCCACTGGTCGGTCGAGAAGGGGCTGAAGCGCGGCGCGCTCTATCCGTCGGAGGATTTCCGGCGCATGGAGGACTTGGGCGCCGTGGTCTATGAATACCTGCTCGCGCATCACCGCGATGTCCCCTTTGCGCTGCGCGACCCGTTCGAGCTTTGGCTGCTCGACCGCGACGACCGGCCGCTCGCCCTGCTGCACAGCGTGCGCGCCGACAGCGAGACCGATACCCGGCCGCCGCTCGACTGGCGGGCGGGGATGGCGGCGCGCGAGCGCTTTCACAGCAGCGCCATCGCCGGGCTGGCCGAACCGGCCGGCGTCTACCTCAGCCGTTATGTGAACGGCCTGTCCAACGGCGTCGCGCAGTGGTTTCGCCGCGCCGACGACGGCGCCGGCCTCGGTCTCAATACCCTCAAGGGCGGCGATGGGCTGGTCGGGCGGGTGCTCGATGCCGATGCCTTCGCACCGCTGTTCATCGCCACGGCTGCGATGGACGCGGCCCACACCCGGCTGGTCAACGACTACCACGCCTGGCAGGCGCCCTGGATGCTGCTGCTGCCGCACCTGGATGCGGACACCCGGCGGGCGATGGAACGGCATGCGTGCGCCAATGCCGAAGCGGTGGAAAAACACTGGCGCCTCTATCCGCAGGTCATCGACCGGGCGTTGTTGACGGCGACCCGCGTCGAGGCCGCGCTGGTGCGCAACCAGCCGCCGCCGGCCGCCGGTGACGACGCGGTGCCGATGTTCTACATCGAACTCGACCAGCCCCACGCCGACTAGGCCTACATGCGAATGGGCTCGAAGGTCGCGTCGAGATTCTGGGCGTCGCAGTAGTCGAGAAAGTCGCCGCGCAGGGTGGCGATGTGCGCGTCGGCCGGGATGCCGAGCGTCATGTGCACGGCGAACATCGGTGCGCCGGTGTGCGGTGCGGGATAGCTCTCGGTGTCGAGCGCCTCGATGTTGATGTGCAGGCGGGCGAAGAAATTCGCCAGACTGTTGACGATGCCGGGCTGGTCGAGCGCGGCGACCTCGACGGCGTAGGGGATCAGCGGTTTTTCGTGGCGCGCGGCGCGGGTGCGCTGCTGGGTGATGGCCAGCCCCAGCTCCTGGGCGACCGCCGGCAAGCGTGCCTCGAGCTTGGCGAGCGCGTCCCAATTGCCCGTGACGCGCATCAGCAGCGCGAACTGGCCACCCAGCGCCGCCATGCGCGATTCCTCGATGTTGCAGCCGGATTCCGCGATGCGCCGCGTGAAGGCTTCCACCAGACCGATCTTGTCCGCGCCGCTGGCGGTGATGACGAGTGATTCCTGATCGTTTGCCATGTTCATATCAGACCCTGGTCAGACAGTTCCTTTTTGAGATACGCGTAATAGACCGGCGCGGCGATCACGCCCTGCAGCCCGAAGGCGGCTTCCATGACCAGCATGACGATGAGCAGCTCCCACGCGCGCGCCTGGATGCGGCTGCCAATGATACGGGCATTCACGAAATATTCGAGCTTGTGGATGATGACCAGGAACGCCAGCGACGCCAGTGCCACATCGAGCGAATGCGACAGCGAGATCACGACGATGATCGTGTTGGACACGAGGTTGCCGAGGATCGGCATGAGCCCGACGATGAAGGTGACGAGAATCATCGTCTTGGTGAAGGGCAGGTGCACGCCGAAGAGCGGCAGCACCCCGAGCAGATAGACGGCGGTGAGCGCGGCGTTGAGCGCCGAGATGCGCACCTGCGCGAACACCACCCGGCGGAACGCGTCGCCGAGCCGTTGCGAGCGCTCGCACAGCGCCTGCGCGAGCGGCCGCAGGGCGTGATGCGCGCGCGCCTGGCGCAAGGCGATGAAGCTGCCGATGATGAGGCCGATGATGACCTGCAACAGCGTACGCCCGGCATGGCCGCCGAACTGGCGGATGTCCTCGGCGTGGGCGCGCAGCCACTCGACGATGCCGAGGCGGATCTGGGTGCTGCCCTGGGGGAGCCACTGGCTCGCCCACGGGGGCAGGAGCGCGCGCGAGTTCTCGACGATTTCCGCCATTTTCGACAGCAGCCCGGACAGCCCCCCCTCGGTGCGCAGGTAGATCACCGCCGCGGCGACGAGCCCGCCGAGGATGCCCAGAACGGCGAGGAGGATCAGCGCGACGACCAGAATCTTGGCCCAGGTGTGGTTCACACGGCCGGTGACGATGTGCGGCGCCAAAAGGTGCACGAGCTGCACCACCAGCAGGCCCGCCAGCAGCGCCGGCAACAAATGGAGCGCAAGGGTGGCGAAGAGCGCGGCAGCCATCAGGATCCAGGCTGCCAGGCGGAAAGGGTCCGGACGGATCGCGATCATGCCCGCCACATTGCCAAGAAAACCGTATTCCGGCAAGGGAAAGCGCCCATCAGGAAGGCCCGTTGTAGCCAAGCGCCGCACCGATGCGTGCCGCGGCGTCGCGCAGCCTGCCGACCCATTCGGCGCGATGGCGCTTGGCGGGCGCCGAAATCGACAGGCCGGCAACCAGCCGCCCGTCGGCATCGCGGATCGGTGCGCCGATGCACGCCACGCCAAGTTCAGCTTCCTCGCGGTCGTAGGCCACCTGCTCGCGGCGGATGGTGTCGAGTTCCTGCGCCAGGCCGGTCAGCGTCGTCAGCGTGTTTGGCGTGTAGGCCGCAAGCCCGGTGCGCTCGGCGTAGCCCATGACGCCGCTCGCGCCGTCCTCGGCAAGAAAGATCTTGCCGACGGCGGTGACGTGCAGCGGTGCATGCGCGCCGACCACCTGCACGACCTGAATCATCGTCTGCCCCCCCGACACGCGCTCGATGTAGACCGCCTCGTCGCCGCGCCGGACGATGAGGTTGACCGTCTCGCCGGTTTCCTCGGCGAGCTTCTGCATGTGCGGCAAGGCCACCTGGCGGATGTTGAGCCGGGCGCGCAGGCGATTGCCCACTTCCAGCCAGCGCACCCCGAGGTCATAGCCGCCGGCACCGGCTTTTTCGATGAGCCCGTGCGTGATGAGCGCGTTGAGGATGCGGTGCGCGCTGGCAGTGTGCAGACCGGATGCCTCGGCAAGACGCGTCAAGCTGAGCGGACCCGGCGCACCGGCGAGCGCGGCCACCAGCGCCATGGCGCGATCGAGGACCTGGATCGAGGACGGCGATTTTTTCATAAGGCGAAAATTTGCAACGGGATGTGAAAACCCGCGCGGCAACTGTTTTAATGCGTTCATTGTTTCACAGAACGCTACCTGTTTTCACATTATGAAAGGTTTGACCATGAGCGCGCAGCCCAACACCGCCCCCCAGTCCTTCCCGGCCTTCTGCGAAGGCATCCAGTATTTCGCCGACGATTTCCCGGAGATCGACCGCCTCGCTGCCGCACCCCTGCTGGGGCCGAACACGCCCGCCCTGCCCGATCCGACCGGCGAGGCCGCCATCTACCAGACCCTGCTCGCCGCCGACGCGCTGCGCTATCTCACGCTGCAGGTCACCGGCAGCAAGTCGTCCGGCCATCCGGGCGGCTTCGCATCGAGCGCCGACGCCGTTGCCGCGCTGCACCTGCTGGGCCACCGCAACATGGTGACCGAAGTGGGCCACCACGCGCCCGGCTTCTATTCGGCGATGTTCCTCGACACCTCGCTGGAGGAGATGGGCATCCACACGGTTGCCCAGATGCGCGCCCGTTTCCGCGAACGCCACGGCCTGCTCGGCCATCTGTCGGGCGCGATTCCCGGCTTGCTGGCGCCTGCCGGCCCGCTCGGCCAGGGCCAGCACTTCGCGATGGCCGGTGCGTATCTGAATCGCGGCACGCTCTTCCCCGTCACCATCGGCGACGGCGGCCTGGGCGAGCCCTACATCATGAGCGCGTTCCAGCACTTCGCCACCGCCTATCCGGACGTCACCAACTATCTGCCGGTCCTGGTGTGGAACGGCTACTCGCAGGAGCACCACAGCATGGTGTCGCTGTGGAGCAATGCGCGCATGACCGATTACTGGCGCGTGCACGGCTTTGACGACGTGCACCTCGTCGACGCGCGCGACTTCGCGGACACGCCCGATGCGCCGGTGTACGCGGACAGCACCACCTTTGGCTTCGCCGCGCGCATGGCCTTCACCGGCGCCCTCCTCAAAGCCGCCGACGCCGCCGCGAAAAGCGCGCTGTCGGGCCGCCGCGCCTGTCTCATCGTCAAACAATTGAAGGGCGCGGGCGTGCATGCCACCGGCGCCAAGTCGCACAACCTGTATGCGCACCACACGCTCGATTCCGACGACGTGAAAGGCGGGCTGCAGCGGCGCGCGCTACCGATCCAGGCCTGGGTCGTCACCCGCGAGAACTTCCGCCACGCCGGCGGCGGCCCCGCCGCCAAGGTCGCGGTGACCGAGTCGATGCGCGACCTGCCCGGTCTCGACGGTCTTGCGCTGACCGAATTCGCCGTGGGTGAGAACCACATCCCCACCACCGCTTTCGGCCACGTGGTCGGCGAAGTCGGCAAGCGCGACCCGCTGTTCGTCGTCACCAACGCCGACGGCAACGAGGCGTCCGCCATGGCCAACATCAACAAGGCGCTGACGATCCGCCACCCGACCGTGGACGATCTGTATTTCCAGGGCCCGTCCGGTCAAGTGTACGAACCCCTCAACGAGGACGCCTGCGCGGGGTTTGCCGCCGGCCTGGCGTTGTTCGGCGGACGCAGCCTGTGGGCGAGCTACGAATCCTTCGCCATCAACGGCCTGCCGATCTGGCAGACGGTGACCCAGGCGATGGCCGAACTGCGCCGCAAGACACCGGCGACGGTGTGCCTGTTCACCGCCGGCGCGCTGGAGCAGGGGCGCAACGGCTGGACCCACCAGCGCCCCGAGATCGAAAGTTACTTCGCCGCGATGATGCGCAATGGCAACGTCTATCCGCTGTTCCCGGTCGACGCCAACATGATCCAGGCATGCTACGACTGGGCCTTGAAGCAACACAACAAGGGCATCGTCATCACCGCGTCGAAGTCGCCGCTGCCAATCCATGCCACCCTGGCACAGAGCTATCAGGCGATCGACGACGGCGCGCTGGTGCTGCAGGAAACGAAAGGCTCGCGCAGCGTGGTGTTCGCGGTGACCGGCGACATGGTGCTGCAGCCGGTGTTCGCCGCTGCCGCCTCACTGGCCGAAGCAGGCATCGGCTCGCGCATCGTCGCCGTGGTCAACCCGCGCCGCCTGTACCGGCCAGACGACGTGCTGTGGAACAGCGTGTCGGAACCGGACGGCCGCTTCATGGACGACGACGCGTTCCGCGCCATCTTCCATGGCGATGCGCTGATCGGCGTGACCGGCGGCCCCTCGGGCCCGCTCGAACCTGTGCTGCTGCGCAGCCAGGCCGCGCAACGCGACGTGTTCTGCTGGAAGCGCGGCGAGACCACCGCCAACCCGCAGCAGCTGTTCGATTTCAACGGCATGAACGCGCAGGCGATGCACGAGCGCGCGCTGGCGATGCTGGGGCGGGCGGCGGTT
>Ga0272446_1002646_pt1 | contig 23953 bp, 20 predicted proteins | sample YNPCB0061_FD_194587 | JGI IMG/M metagenome (GOLD analysis project Ga0272446, IMG submission 194587) | Hot spring microbial mat communities from Yellowstone National Park, WY, United States - YNP-CB-006-1 | ecosystem: Environmental > Aquatic > Thermal springs > Hot (42-90C) > Sediment | place... | reverse complement strand
GCATGGGTAAATTCACGGTGCATCACCGTTTCCAGTTCCCTAGCGCTGGTTACCTGATGGACAGTTATGGGTAGGTCAAGGGGAGCGGTGGGATTAGCAATGACCAGAGTAACCTCTGCGCCACGATGCAAGGCAGATTCAGCGATCGCTATGCCCTGTTTACCAGTGGCAGGATTGCCAATAAACCGCACCGCATCCATAAACTCCCGTGTGCCCCCTGCACTGACCAACACCCGCTTGCCCTGCAAATCCCGCTTGCCCCTTGTCCACAACAGCGACTTGATCCAGTGCACAATGGTCTGCGGTTCTGCCATGCGCCCTACGCCCACTACATCACACGCTAACCTGCCTGCTGTCGGGGGAATGCCATGAAATTGGTTGTTTTTCAGCAAATTCTGCCAATTGTCTTGCACAGCCTGTTTTTGCCACATACTGCTATTCATGGCAGGAGCCAGCAATACAGGACATTCACAAGCTAAAAAAGTATTTAGCAGTAAATTGTCTGCCAGACCATAGCGCAATTTGCCCAAAGTGTTGGCACTGAGCGGTGCAATTAAGAACAAATCTGCCCATTCGCCGAGGGTGATGTGGAGCGGTCTGCCGTGTTGTGCCTGCCAAAAATCTGCATCTGTAAAAGCGGGTGATCGGGCGAGGGTGGCAAAGGTGAGCGGGCTGACAAATGCTTGCGCTGACTGGGTTAGCACCACCTGCACTGCTATATTGCTCTGTGCCAGTTGAGAGACCACTTCACAGACTTTGTAGCTGGCAATGCCTCCCGTCACTCCCACTAGCACTTTTTTTAACGATTGATTACTCATGAATTTACAAATGAGACCGCTCAGTGTAAGGTAATTAACAAACTATACAAAAATAACAAGGATACATTTTATGGCTATTTCTGATGCTCAAGTGTTGACTGCCCTCGCTGTTGCGCTGTTTCCCGCTGTACTCGCTTTATTGCTCGGCTCGGCTCTGTACAACGCCTAATCTAGCCTAATTTCTTTCATGTCTCAGCCCCTGCGCCAAGATTCTGAAGCTGTATTGCCCTCTCCAAGTCAGGACGAATCTAATGTTTTGCCCTTTAGAAGTAGCTATATGGCTCTGGCTGAGGCTCAGGTGAAACGCCAACAGGTGCGCCGCTTGAAACTCAGGGTATTAGAAGTCTTGGCAGTTACCACCGCAGGGGCAATTCTTTCGGTAATTGCTGGCACTGCTTTTGCCCGCTCTTTGACCTATCAAATGGCGCAACAGCACAAGCTGGAGGAAATTACCGCAGAAGTTGCCCATCTGGAGCGGCAGGTTAATCTTTTGCGCGATCGCTTGCCAGAAAGATTTAGTACCGCTGAAATTGATAATGCCTTTTTACGCAAGAATGGCTGGCTTCGCCCTGGGCAATTTGTGATTAGATTTTTGCCCGATAATCAAATGATTAAATAAAACCCACAGCCAAAGGGTGAGGGGTGTAAAATCTTTCTATTTAGAATTATTCTGTTTGAAGTATTTCCCTTGTCCAAAAAGATTGGTCCAATTTTCCAAAGTGGTGGAGTTCTTTCCATTTCTGCTTGGGCTTGCAGAACTGCCCTCTGGGCGAGGGGAGACAATCACAGGAAATACTTCCATTCTCCTATTTCGTTCCATTTACAACCCTGAGATTTAGCAGTTCTGCGCCTAATTCCTTGATCTGGGCTTCTGTGTGGTCTGCCATGAGGCTAATGCGTAGGCGAGGGGTGGGGACGGTGGGGGGACGGATAGCTGGCACTAAGAAGCCTCGTTTTTGTAGCTGTTCAGCTATGGCAATGGTTTGCTGAATATCTCCGACAGTGATGGGTACTATGGGTGAATGGATAGGAATTTGCAGAATTTCCTGCAATATTTGGCAGTTTGACCACAGTTTGGCTTGGCGTTCTGGCTCTGTTTGCAAGATGTCGATGGCAGTGAGGGCTGAAGCAGTGTCAGCAGGGGACAGTCCAGTGGTATAAATCCATGTGGCACAGCGATTACGCAAAAAATCAATCAGATTCCGTTCTCCTGCAATATAGCCTCCCAAACTACCTAGGGCTTTGCTGAGAGTTCCCATGTGAATTATGGGTTGAGGGACATTCTGTTGGGAAATGACACCTGCCCCCTGCCTGCCAAATGCACCTACACCATGTGCCTCATCTACCAATAGCATGGCGGAATAGTGGTCTGCCAATTTTTTGATCTCAGCGATGGGAGCGATGTCGCCATCCATGCTAAACACTGAATCGGTGAGGATTAAAGCACGACGGTATTGAGAACGGTATTGATTGAGGAGATTGTCTAAATCTTGCAGATTGCAGTGTTTATATGCAATTACTTTGGCACTGCTCAACTTGGCTCCATTGACTAGGCAGGAGTGGTTCAATTTGTCGCTAAAAATAATATCTTGACTGGTTACTAAACTGGCGATCACTCCCACATTTGCTAAATAACCTGAACTAAATACCAGTGCTGAGTCTGTGCCTTTCCACTGGGCAATTTTGGCTTCCAATTGCTGATGTAATTCATTGCTTCCCACTACCAAACGAGAACTGCCAGTTCCTGTGCCATATTGCTCAATAGCGGCGATCGCTGAGGCTTTGAGGCGAGGATCATTGGCTAATCCTAAGTAATTATTACTAGCAAAATTTACGAGAGTTTGTCCATCAACTATGACTTGGGAATTTGCCAAAGGGGTGACAGTGCGGGGCTGACGATACCAATTAGCCCGCTTAATCACGACTAAGGAATCTGATAGCCAACTATAGGCATTCACAGACATTTACGCTGAGCAGTCCAATGGCGATCGCTAGACTGAAAAATGTGTATTCTATCTATGGCGATAGCAGAAAAGAACTGTTCTATTTCCGTTAGTGTGTAGGATGCCTGTAAAGAATCTCTAAATAATTTTTGCTGAGTGGCATCACCATCGACCGCATAAGTATTGACTAAAGTGTCTAACTGTTCATAACTAGCGGGGCGCAATAAATCTCTAATTAGCAAACCAGCATTTGGTTTGATCACCCTTGCTAGCTCATGAAAAAACAGTTGCGGCTCGCTTAAATGATGCACAATACTATTAGAAATTACGGCATCAAAACTAGCATCTGTATAGGGTAATTGCTTGGCATCAACTTGCTGAAGATCAATCACTGTACTCAAACCTGATTTTTCCAAATGATCCCTAGCAATGTCTAACATACTGCTAGCCAGATCGATTGCTGTGATCTGAAAGTTGATCTGCTGATTTAGCAGTTCCTGTGCTAAGAGAATGGGAATGCGGGCTGTGCCTGTGCCTACATCTAAAATTTTGCCATGCACGCCAAGGGCGATCGCATCTTGGACAAATCGGGTATTTACTTCGCAAAAATCCATACTGTCATAGGCGATAGCTTCAGCCTCAGTGTCCATGACTTCTATTTCAGGTACTCTTTGCATCAGAAATTGGATAATCTTACTATAACAATAATGACATCAGTCGCAATTTTACCAAACTCATTGAAGGAAATGATCGCGACGGTTCTTTAGAACACATCAATATAATAATTCTCTGTAACTGAACAGTAGGGCATAGACAGGCACGATCACCCCAGCTGGAGAAAAAATCAAAAAATATAATTATCTCATATCCGCCATATTCAATCCTAGACAATAATAGCCAGCATTAGTTTCCATAATCGGATGATAGACCCATTTTTGATAGTCCATATCAAACAAGGAAAAAGATTGATAGCATACCTTCTTTAGAACTAGTTAGCAAATGAACAATAGTGGCTTCTAACCAATCCGAGTATTCACATAGGTTTGAGTGAGTTGGTGGTCTGGGCTGATAAATATCTGGGTTACTGGTGCATATTCCAGCAGTTTGCCATAGCGTTCCTGCCCTTCAGCCTCTACGCAGATAAACGCCACCCGATCTGCGACCCGCGCCGCCTGTTGCAAATTGTGAGTGATCATCACCACAGTATAGTTTTGCTTCAGTTCACTCAACAGTTCATCAATCAGCAGGCTGGATATAGGGTCAAGGGAGGAGCAAGGCTCATCCATCAGCATTATCTCAGGTTGCAAGGCAATTATCCGAGCAATACAGAGCCGCTGTTGTTGACCTCCCGACAGGTTGAGGGCGTTTTGTCTGAGGCGATTTTTCACCTCATCCCACAACCCCACCTGCTCCAAAGCATGGCGCACTGCCTCATCTAAGTCTAACTTGCTCCCCTTAAAGCCATTCACCCGCAGTCCCATGGCAATGTTTTCATAGATGGATTTAGGGAAAGGATTAGGGCGCTGAAAGACCATACCCACCCGACGGCGCACTTCAATGGGATTCAACTGCAAAATGTTGTCGCCATGAAGCAAAATCTCTCCTTCTACTTTGGCTCCCTTGACCAATTCATTCATGCGATTAAAACAGCGAATTAGGGTACTTTTGCCACAGCCAGAAGGTCCAATGAAGGCAGTAACCTGATTTTCATAGATGTCCATAGTGACATCTTTGATGGCAACATGATTACCGTAGGATACGGTTACATGCTTCAATTGTAGGGCGATGGATTGATGCATAAGAACTCCTCAGGGTTATCTAGGTTTACGACGGAATAGGTTGCGGATAGATACAGCGGAAAAATTGATGATCAGCAAAATGGAAATTAGGGTGATGATAGCGGCGGAGTTGACTGGCTCAAAGGATTCCCCTACCGCACTCCAGTAATATATCTGAATCGGCAGAGTGATAAACTGACTATCTAAACCAGTTGGAGTAAAAGCGATCGCGGCAACGGCACCAACCGCAATTAGGGCGGCTGTTTCGGCGATCGCTGTAGTCAGAGCTAACAGCGTTCCTGTGGCGATCGCAGGGGCGGCAGCAGGTAACAGCACCTTCCAAACCACCTGCCAACGGGTCATACCCACAGCATAGGCGGCGTAGCGTTGGCTGTTGGGAATATTGTCGAGGGCAGAGCGGGTGGCAATTATCTGAAAAGGCAGGACGATCAGGGTAAGGGTGAGCGCGGCAGAGAGAATGTTGCGCCCCACCTGATTGTCATTGGCGATCACCTGTTGCAAGCGCACAAATAAACCCAGACCAAGCAAGCCATAAATAATGCTGGGCACAGCGGCGAGATTGGCGATCTGCACATCCATAACCCGTTTCCACCAACCGTCAGGCATATATTCTTCGAGGTAGATAGCACCCCCTATGCCGATGGGAATTACCAGCAAAGCCGTCAGTGTGGTAATCACAAATGTCCCAGCCAAAGGCACAATTATCCCTGCCTGATCGGGATTGGTGGATTGATAGCTAGTGAGAAATTGCCAGTCAAGGTAGGGAAGTCCAGTTACCACATTCTGATAGACAATCACTCCCAAAAATACCACCCCTACCAAAGTCGCCAGCAAGGCTACGCCGTAAAATATACTGCCGAGCAAAGTCCGCAGAGTGTAGGCGCTGGAAAATTGATAGTCTTCGATGGCTGCCTGAGGTAGCTCGTTGTGCTTTGGGGAATCTGCTTGAACTGATTCGATCTCTTGGTCTGTAGCAACCACATCGACTTTGGCAACAAGGGAGGAGTTGAGAATTTCACGATTTTTGAGGATCAGCCAGTTACCGAAGGAGTTGAGTATCAGGGTGATTAAAAATAGCACCATGCCCATCGTAAAAGCCGCACTGCGTAAAAATGATCCAGGGTTGAGGTCGCCATCGGTACTACCCACAATAAAGGCGGTAATCGTGGTGTTTGCTTCAAGGGGATTAAAGTTGATCGTAGTGCCACCCCTGCCTCCCGCTAGTAGGGCAATCATGGTTTCGCCAAAGGCGCGAGAAGCCGCAAGGGCGATCGCCGCAATGATTCCGGGTAAAGCTGTTTGTACTACAATCCCCCAGACCACTTCAAATTTGGTCATACCCACGGCATAGCCGCTCTCCTGTAGCTCATTTGGCACAGCATGCAGAGCATCTTCCGCCAGGGAGGAGATAGTTGGAGTTAAAAATATGCCAATTACCAAGCCCGCACACAGACCGCTTTGGGCGGCAATTTCAGGGAAAAACCGCTGTAGCAGTGGGGTAATACTCAAAAAACCAAAGTAGCCCAAAATTACCGTCGGCACCCCAGAAATAGATTCCAAGGCTGGCTTGAGCAGGAGGCGCAACCATGGCGGGGCATATTCCCCCAAATAAATGGCAGAAAGCACGCCTAGAGGAATTGCCACTAACATAGCAATACCGCTGACAATCAGGGTGGACACCAGCAGTACAAAAATACCTGCGCCAAATACTTCATCCTCTGGCTCGAACTGCCCCACTGTCCAAGTGGAATCACTAAAAAATTTCACCACTCCTGCCCAGAAGCCGCGACTGACCACTTGAAAATCAGGGGTTAGCTCAACAGCGACATTCTGAAAAAAAGAAAATGCTTCGTAGACGAAGATGCCAATCAAAGTTAGGGTAATCAGCAAGGGAACAGAAGCCAGAAACAGCAGAATCAGATGGATCAGGTTCTCCAGCAGATCGGTAACTGACTGACTGCGTCGTTTGAAGCGTTCTGCTCTAGCAGTGGTTTGCATATGGCATTTGCTTGTATTAGTTATGTTTTATTTTAGAATGATATTTGTTACGCAAGGTTAAGAGCTAGTAAAGAAAAGCCCTACAGTGGTTTTGTTCCTCAAAGAGGATCAGCAGTGTGCTTTATGATGAGTAGCACCTCATAAAATCTAAGACAAATGACCAAGACTGTTACCTCTGCTGTGTTTGTCGTGGATGACAACATCGACACCGATCAGATTATCCCTGCGGAGTATTTGACCCTAGTGCCCTCTAAGCCTGATGAATACGAGAAATTGGGCAGTTATGCCCTGATTGGCTTGCCCGATCGCTACGGTAAGTTTATTGCCGAGGGAGCGATGCAAACGCAGTATAAGCTAGTGATTGCGGGGGAGAACTTTGGTTGTGGTTCGTCGCGAGAGCACGCCCCCATTGCCCTAGGAGCCGCTGGGGTGGAGGCGGTGATTGCCCAGTCCTATGCGCGGATTTTTTTCCGCAATTGCACAGCCACGGGAGAGCTTTATCCGTGGGAGACAGAACTGCGCCTGTGCGATCGCTTCCAGACGGGACAGATCGCCACCCTCAACTTTGATGACAATACCCTAACCAATGAGACTACGGGGGAGGTGTTTGCCCTGAAGCCCCTAGGAGAGGTGCGCCCCGTAATTGAGGCAGGGGGGCTGTTTGCCTATGCGCGGCTTACGGGCATGATCCCCTCAGTCAGTGACAGCACCACGGCTACTGCTGGACACTAGTTTTTGATACTTGGCGAGCACGCCACAGGTGTATTTGGGAGCAGGGGGGTGCCATGCCTTGCGCCGCTGTGCCAATTCCTCATCGCTGACATGGAGATGAATAGAGCGCTCATGGGCGTTGATGGAAATCAGGTCTCCCTCTTGCACAAGGGCGATCGCCCCGCCTACATAAGCCTCGGGAGCTACATGTCCTACCACCATGCCATAGGTTCCCCCCGAAAACCTGCCATCGGTAATTAGCCCTACGGCATCCCCCAAACCTGCGCCGATAATGGCACTGGTGGGGGCGAGCATCTCCCGCATGCCAGGACCGCCCTTGGGACCTTCATAGCGGATCACCACCACATCCCCACGGTTAATTTTGCCTGCGAGGATGGCGGATAGGCATTCCTCCTCGGAGTCAAATACACGGGCGGGACCAGTGATTTGCGGTTGCTTTACCCCAGAAATTTTGGCGACACAGCCCTCCTCCGCTAGGTTGCCCTTGAGGATCGCCAGATGCCCTTGGGGATACATGGGTTGGTGGAAGGGGCGGATTACCTCCTGCCCTGCGGGGGGATGTTCGGGGATGTCCCTGAGTAGGTCGGCGATGCTCTGCCCTGTGATGGTGATGCAGTCGCCGTGCAGTAAGCCGTTGACCAATAACATCTTCATCACTTGGGGAATGCCCCCTACCTTGTGCAGATCGGTGGCCACAAATCTGCCCGATGGTTTGAGGTCGCACAGCACCGGAACTTTGTGGCGGATTTGCTCAAAGTCATCCAGCACGAGAGGCACCCCTGCGGTATGGGCGATCGCCAAGAAGTGCAAAACTGCATTGGTGGAACCGCCTACCGCCATAATCACCGCAATGGCATTTTCAATGGACTGGCGGGTGATGATGTGTTTGGGAAGAAGTTGGGTTTTAATGGCTTGAATCAACACCTCCGCTGACTCGGCGGTACTATCTGCCTTTTCTTGATCCTCCGCCGCCATGGTCGAGGAATAGGGCAAGCTCATGCCCATTGCCTCAAACGCCGAAGACATAGTGTTGGCGGTGTACATGCCGCCGCAGGAGCCAAACCCTGGGCAGGCGTGCCGTTCTACCGCCAGCAGTTCTGCCTCAGTAATTTTGCCAGCGCTGTATTCTCCCACAGCCTCAAAGGCGCTGACCACCGTCAAATCTTTGCCCTGATAGTGCCCAGGTTTGATCGTCCCCCCATAGACAAAGATGGCAGGGATATTCATGCGGGCGATCGCCATCATTGCCCCTGGCATATTCTTGTCACAGCCACCAATGGCAATCACCCCATCCATACTCTGCGCCATGCAGGCAGTTTCAATGGAGTCGGCAATCACCTCCCTAGAGACTAGGGAATACTTCATGCCCTCCGTACCCATAGAAATACCATCGCTGACGGTGATCGTGCCAAACAACTGCGGTTTTGCCCCCGCTTGGGTGAGGGCTTGCATCGCCCGCTGTGCCAACTGGTCAATCCCCGCATTACAAGGGGTGATGGTGCTGTAACCACTGGCAACCCCGACGATCGGCTTGTTAAAATCCTCATCGCCAAAGCCAACTGCCCGAAGCATAGCGCGATTGGGGGTGCGCTGAATGCCTGCGGTAATGGTGCGACTGCGCAGATTGTCCATATTTACCAATGCTATCTAATGTGAGTGAACCACCAGCCTAACTGATTGCGGGGATCAATTCCCTATCCCTTTAACTTTTCTTTAAGCCATTGTAGAACGACCCGCCATACTCCTCAGCTAGCAAAGATAGCCCCGTAACCATTAGAGTCATTGCCATACCAGGGAAAAATGCAGTCCACCAGATCGGCTCACCTGTGGATAAAACATCGAGAGATTGCTTCAAGTCATGCCCCCACTCGGGCAGTTCAGGCGGCACTCCCAGACCCAAAAAACCCAAACCAGCTAAGGTGAGAATGGCATCGCCAGCATTGAGGCTAAATAAAATGGGCAGGTTTTGCCAGATATTGCTCCCAATGTAGCGTACCAAGATAGTCTTGGTATCTGCTCCCATTGCTTGCGCCGCTTCTACATATAACTCAGTTTTTAGCGTCAAGGTTTGATTGCGCACCAGTCGGAAATATTGCGGAATGTAGCCCGCACTCAGGGCGATCGCCGCATTAAGAATCCCTGTATTGTTAGCATTTCCCACAAAAGCGATGGCAATGGCAATCAGCAAACTGGGCACGGTATAGAGCGCATCCATGACAAACACCAACAGCCGATCCAGCCAGCCTCCCCAATAGCCGCTGATCATGCCCAACGGCACGCCCATCCCCAAGCTGAACACAGTAGAAGTGAGCACCACCTGCCATGCCACCCCTGCCCCAGCAACAGTGCGTAAAAATACATCATGCCCCTGCTGATCAGTGCCAAACCAATAGCGCCAACTTGGCGGGCTATGCACGGGATTGCTCAAAAATTCATTAGGGTCGCCTAGCCACGGACTAGCGATCGCCATAATTACAAACAGTGCAGTTAGCCCAATGCCCCAACGCAGTAGCAACTTATTGATCTCCACCCCAGCATGAATGTGCTAGCAGACAATATTACTGCCATAATTAGAGATAAAGAAATCTTTTGAGAAAATAAGCAGGTGCAATATGGAACTAGATTGGCGACCCTTTGTAGTGCTAGGTCCGATCGTTTTGGTGATCGGTTGGGCGGCATTCAACATCATTACAGCCGCAATGCGTGGTGAGGCATACCTATTTGGCAAAAGAGGTAATAACCCCCTCGATTTGAAATAGTGCCTAAAAGCCCTTGAATTCAGGTGAAGTGGGAACAGTATCTGAGGTGTTCCCACTACTCTTGATGCACTTGGGGTAGTGGACAGGCTAACCCTGCTAAAGGATCAAGCAGGCGATCACCATATTAACTGCTTTGGTATAAAACAGTTTTGGCTTCTGACCTAAAGTTATATGAATAGCCGCACTGGTTAAGACATTGCTATTTGCTTTTTTCCCTAAATTCTTGGAAGGGGGCAATGCTTACCTGTATCAACTAAGCGGTTGTTTTATATATGCCATCATTAGTTTGGTTGGGATTATTATAGAAATCATCAGCAAAACCTGTGGAAAAACCTAGAGAAACTCCAATTCTCAGAGCAGACTGAACTAACTAAACTAACTATTTATCTATTTATTGTCTAGTTTTGCTCGATCTTTTTGCCACAGCCAAACCATCAGGGCAGTTACCCCAATCTGAATGGCTAGATTTTCTAAATTGTCTATCTGCTCACCCCGCCCCGCCACTAGCCTCAGCACAGCGATTAAGCCACCAAAGCCGCCCGACACCCCAAAGGCAATATAAAAAAAGCGGCGCAGGATTCTATAGGGAGCTTTTGCTTCTTTGCGCAAAAAGGCATACTTATTTGGCTCAGACATTGGCGGAACGATGATTTTTCCGATCATACTTCCTTTTGTCATCCCTTCTCAAGTTATTTGCAATGGATCGATGTCTATGCCAATACGCACTTGGCTGTTGTTGATAATTTTTCGTAAATCAGCGAGTGAGGGAATGCAGGCATGATCGGTAGGATTGAGTTTAAGGATAATCTGCCACCGCCAGCGATCGCTAATGTAGGCAATAGGCGCAGGACTGGCACCCAACACTTGACAGCGATCGCCCAGATTTTGGCGCAACCACTCTGCTAGCTCCTCAGCACTGCGTTCCACTAAATCAGCTTTGGCACTGCTGAGGCGCATCAAGACCAAAGTGCCATAGGGCGGATAGTTGAGGCTGGCACGATGTTCTAGTTCAGTCTGCAAAAATTGATGGTACTGATAGTTCTGCACGCTAACAACTGCGGGATGCTCTGGCGTGTAGGTCTGCAAAATCACCCTGCCCGCAGTGTCGCCCCGTCCGCACCGCCCCGCTACCTGAAGCAAAGTCTGACAGGCTCGCTCGCTGGCACGATAGTCGGAAAAATTCAGCAGACCATCGGCACTGACGATCCCCACCAAAGTTACTTGGGGAATATCCAGCCCTTTGGTGAGCATTTGCGTGCCAATTAGCACATCAGCTTTGCCACTGCGAAATTCCTCTAACAGCAGGCGATGCTGATCCTTATTTCTGGTGGTATCACTGTCAAACCGCAAAATGCGCAGGTGGGGAAACTTAGCCCGCAGTTCCTGCTCTACTTTTTGCGTGCCACTGCCAAAATGCTTGATTGCTGTGGACTGGCACACTGGACAATGGGTAGGTTTTTCTTGCCGATAACCACAGTAATGACACAGCAGAGTACCAGCGGCATCCTTTACCTGTTCTGCCACAGGGGGACTGAGGTGATAGGTGAGGGAGACATCACAGTGGGGGCATTTCAGCACATGACCGCACCAGCGGCAACTGACAAAGGTATTAAAACCGCGACGGTGGATAAATAGAATGATCTGCTGTTTTTGGGCAATGGTTTCGCTGATCGCCGTCTGCAGGCAATGGCTAAAAATCGAGTAGTTCTGCTTGGCGAGTTCTTGGCGCATATCCACCACTGTAATGGGCGGTAGCGGTCGATTGGCGATGCGCTGTGGTAAGGGGAGATGAATCAGCTTGCCCTGCTGTTGGGCGTAGAGCATCTCGGCGGAGGGCGTGGCAGAACCCAGTATCAGGGGGATTTTTTCTAGTTGCGATCGCCACTGGCTGACCAAACGAGCATGATAACAGGGCTGGGGTTGCTCCTGCTTGAAACTAGGATCATGTTCCTCGTCCAGAACGATCATCCCCAAGTGGGGCAGGGGAGCAAACACTGCCGATCTGGTGCCAATCACGATCTGCGGTTCAGGGTTCAGCATTCTGCGCCATGTATCAAAGCGTTCGCCATCGGATAGCTGGCTGTGGTACAGCAAAACCATGCGATCGCCAAAGCGGGCACGAAACCGATCCGTGAGTTGGGGGGTGAGACCAATTTCTGGCACCAATACCAGGGCAGATTTACCTTGTTGCAAAACCTCAGCGATCGCCTGTAAATAAACTTCCGTTTTTCCCGATCCCGTTACGCCATCTAGCAGAAATGTTTGACTGTGATTGCAGTATTGCCGAATCTGTTGTAGGGCGATCGCCTGGGCTGGAGTAAGGCTTTTGGGCTGATCTGGATGGACAGTATGCCCTTTTCCTGCGAGCCGCCAAACCTCACGACGCAAAATCACAATACAGCCGAGGTCTTGCAGTTTTTGCAGAGTGGCATTGCTGGTCTTTGCCAGATTGATCAGCGCAGGTTTAGGTAACTCTCCATCGTGTTTGCGCAAAATGTGCAAAATTTCCCGTTGGCGAGCCGTCAAACCCTCAACTGTTGACTGCTTGAGTAGCACTACCTCTTGCCATTTGGGTTGGGGCGGGGTCTGCTGGTCAAAGTAGGTGCGAATGCAGTCCCACGCACGCAATTCCCTCAACCCAGCACTAGCCAATTTGGGGGCTGATTGTTGCAAATAGCGGTGGCTCATATCTCCATGCTCTTGGAACAGCCGCCACACCTGCAAACCCGCAGGACTAAGTTGCTCCAGATATTGGGGCAGGGGGCAGGCAATCAGTTGATGGCGGTAGGGCGATCGCTGGAGTACCCCCGGCGGCAAAGCACAGCGCAGAGTCTGGATCAGGGGCGTAGCGTAGTAGCTGGCAGTCATCTGCAATAGCCACCAGTACTCACGGCTAAACAGCCCTCGCCCAATCACCTCCAAAACAGGTTTCGGCTGTGGAATCTCGGTAGTATCCGTACATTCCAAAGCGATCGCCGCCACGGTGCGATGAGCCAAAGGCACACTGAGAATATCCCCCGCCTGCACCGCCAAGTGTTGTGGCACGGCATAGGTGAGGGGTTCTTCAATGCCTGCACAGTCCACTAGCACTTGTACAAAGCAGTTCACTTGGCGGGCGGTTGCGTAGCCGTAGGACTAGAGGGAAGCACCAAATTACGCAGGGCAGGGATTTGCGACGCAGTGATGGCAAAACCCAAACCAAAAAAAACCAACAACCACAGCACCAAAAACCACTTATTGGACTGATCTGATCTGGTTTGACTGGTTGGGGCTACCTGAGTCTTATCGGTGCTTTTGTCCGTTGACTTGTCTGGCTGTTTGTTTATTCCAGTTGTGCCAGATTGCAGTCTGGTAGTGGTTTGGATCGAAGTCTTCTTGGTTTTGGGATCGGTAACTTCAAACCGAGTCTGGTCATCGGGCGGTGGGTTGCCAGCAACACTAGCCGTAGTTTTGCCACTAGCAAACTTACGACTGCGGGCGGCTTTACGTTGCACCTCTATATTTACCTCTTCGTAGGCTGAGGCTTGGCATCGCATCAGCACCACCGTAATATTGTCATGCCCATTGAGAAAGTTGCCCTGATTGATCAGGTTTTGACAACTCACACTCAACGACAGGCGATCTGTAAGGATGGGGCGTATCTGCTCGCTGTAGATTTCATCAACCCGTTCGTAGTCGCTGAGACCATCAGAACATAGCAACAGCAGGCACTCTTCGTCCAGAAGCAATCGTTGCACTCGTGGCACCAAGACATCGGAACTGCGGGTTCCCAATGCTTGAATCAATGCTCCCGCATCGACACGCTGACTGGAATAGGCATAAAAATTCAGCCCCAAAGTAGTTTCACGGGTTGCCACATCATCATCGAGGGTAACTTGGCGACAACTGTCGGGCGTAATCCAGTAAATGCGACTATCCCCCACATGAACAATATAAATTTCGTGGCTGGGTTTTCCCAGAGGGCGGGGCAGAACTGTCATCACCAGAGTAGTGCCCATACGCCGCTGGGCGGTACGCTGTTGCTGATCGTTGAGATTGACAATGCGATCATTAGCAAGGCGGGTGATTGCCTCTAGTTGCGCCATGAACTGCGAGGGGTTGTAAGGTTCTTCCCCCTTCTCGATCTTGGCAAGTAGGGGTTCCAGTTCAGCACACAGGGTCTGGATCGCCATATTGCTGGCTACTTCCCCGCCTTCATGCCCCCCCAAACCATCACAGACGATCGCCACACAGTTTTGCAGAGCGTCCATGATTAAGGTTTGCTCGTGGGGATGGGGATAACAGCTATCCTCGTTGTGATCCCGCCTGCGTCCGGGGTCAGTGGCACTGGCTACGCGAATAGTAAAGGGGTTCTGCTCGGCAATCTGGCGAGCGGTCGTATCTAAATGGGCGATCGCCTCAGCAGAAGAATAACCGCCCCGCGCCAAGCCATAAAATAACTCAGCCAAGCGCTCTTGGATACTCGGTTTTGCCCCATCTAACAGAGCCAGCCACGCATCGCCCAAGTCGCTGAGATTAACTGCCTCTGGGTGAGACTTCAGCTCCAACAGGCGAATCCACGGTCCATCCACTCGCACCAGTTCGGGAGTAAGCAGACTCTGGCAATAGCCATACTCAGCTAGAGATTGCCACAGATGCAGACTCTGCCACAGCCAGTTGATCTGCCTTAGGGCAGAAGCCCCAGCCCAAGCACTGCCAAAACTAGGTAGTAGCTCTCCTTGCTTAGTCAGCGGCACATTATCCAACAGCAGAATTTCTTGATTGGGATCAACGCCAGCGTTGAGATAGTTGGCAGAAAGCAGTCCATAGGGGCGGGGTGAGTGGAGCAGGTGTTTTGCTAAGCGCAGATAGGCGACCACATAGTCGGGGAACTCATCGGGAATCTCAGGGAGGCGGAAACTCTGGCTGTCAACTACCACCTGCGAGTGAACTACGGTGTAACGCTCAGCTATTATGCTACCCGCAGGAAATTTGGCTGAGTCCAAGCCCACCGCCCACAAATAACGGGTTGGGGTAACAATAGGTTGCTCCAGAATCTTCATTGGGGCAGTAGCACCGCTTTGTATTTTTTGGCTATTTTAACCTTACAATTGCCAATTAGCCGAAAATTCACTGCGAAAATTTCCAAATCTTCTATAACTGTGGGTTTGAGGAATCTGTTTCTGAGGGTGGGGTAGGAGTTAAGAAAAAGCAAAACTTTATCGTTACAAAACTGCTATTGCCAAAATCTCAGAAATGTCAGAATTTTAGCGAGCATTGAGATTGGCGATCGCCACCGCACAAAGGTTAGTGATTAAAGTAATGCCAAACAATATCAAAGCCAAATACATCAAAGCGCTGATATGCAGTGGTTCTAGAGCTTCAGGAAATTGATTAGCCAACAAAGAAGGAATGGTGCTGGCGGGTTGAATCAGCGACCAATTAACCCTAGGGCGGGTGGGGTTACCAATCACCATCGTGACCGCCATAGTTTCCCCCAAAGCTCGCCCCAATGCCAAAATGGCACTGCTGAGAATACTGCGTCCGATCGCTGGCAGGCAATACTGCCAAATAGTCTCCCACTCTGTCAGCCCCAACGCCATAGAGCTATTACGCAGTTCGGGGGGCAAGCGATTGAGAGCGGCACAGCACAAACTTGCCACCAGCGGCAGGGTCATCACTACCAACAGCACACTGGCTGACAGCAAACTGGCACCAGAAGGCGCATTCCCCGCAAACAAAAACAGCCAGCCCAGTTGGCGATTGAGCCAATGTTGCAGAGGTTGGAGTAGAGGAAGCAGTACCGTAATCCCCCAAAAACCGATCGCCACACTAGGTAAACTGGCAGTCAAGTCCACCAGCCCAATGATCAGCAGGCGCAACCAGCGGGGGCAGACGGGAAGATAGGAATTACTCACCACACCTACGGCTACCCCTAAGGGAACTACGCCCAGCAGTGCCAGCAGAGAAGATGCAATCGAGCCAAAGATAAAAGCCTTGCCGCCAAACTCTCCCTGCTCGGGAAACCACGCCTCAGACAGGAAAAAGTTACTGCCCGACAGCCTAACCGCAGGTATAGCCTCAACCGCAAGGGTGATCAGCAACCACAGCAAAACCCCAGCAGAGGCATAGGCAGTCAGCGAGATGATGGAGTTATGCAGTCTGTGCATGGGTCTATTTGCACTTTGGCGCAATGTGCAGTTTCAGCCAGTATAGCCATTTTAAGATAGTGCTACAGAAGCAAGGATGGAAGACGGGGTGAAAAGTTGGCAAATCTCCCCGCAATTTTTGTCCTCACCTGAGCAGGACTAACCCATGTAACTTAACCATCACACACTAGGCAAAATTGCGATCGCTCAGAAAACTCTTTTAGGACAAGCAAACCCTCGCAGTTGCTCTTTTTTTGACTCAGGACAGGGGAGTCCAAAACCATTGCTTAAGTCCTTGCTCCATTGTGGCAGTGTGATGTAGGGTGTGGCAGGCACATAGGCAAACCTTTCCATAACTTCCCATAAATCTGCCTCACTTCCAGATAATTGGCAATTTGCGCAATTTAGAGGCGCAAACGAGTAAACTAGGATGAGCAGTATGAAGGATTGTAAAGATGACGGCTTTAGCACAGCGAGCAAAAATTCGCAGTTGGTACAAAATCGCAGACCCTGTATGGCAGGGCGGACGGGCAGAAATTCAGGCGGGCTTGCCCTCTGCGCTGATGTCTCCTGTGTGGCAGATGTTCCTCTTAGGCAATGGTTCGCCTACCCGACTGTTGCAACTCCTCACCCAATCGGCGATCGCTGTGGAAGTGATTGCCACAGAATTGCTTGGTGAAGACCCTGACTATGCCCCCACTGAGATCAATTTAATAGCTGCGCCCCGCGTGCGCCGTCAAATTTGGCTAAAAACTGCCAAAACCGATGAAATTCTGGCTTATGCAGTGTCGTGGTGGCACAAGGACGACTTGGCTAATTTTTTACCCCAGCCACACCTTCCTGTAGGCACAAACTTGCAAAATCAACGCCTCGAGCTATTTCGTGACCTGCGGGGCATATATCGCGGCAGTTGCCCTGAATTGGTGGGGATTTTTTCAGCGGAAAATGCCACTGAGCCTCTATCTCAACACCTCTACTGGGGCAGACACTACTTGCTGTGGCACGGCGGCAAACCAATAACTTTAATTTATGAAATTTTCAATCCAGCGATCGCCAAATATTTCGCACAAACCTAATTTATTGATAGTAAATACTCACCAATTTGTATAAGTAAGTAAATGGCGAAACCAGCAATAGCAAAGATTTGTAAGGATTTCTTCCCCTAAAACTGATCCCGTGTTAGGGTGCAATTACTATCAATAGAACAGCTATGCAAGACTATTTGAACTCGCTCCACTCCTCCATGCAGGAATTAGCTCAGAATGCAAGCCTGCCTATTTTCATCGCCACTTTTGCTGGCATCAGCATCGCCTGTTTTGCTGTGGGAATTCTGTATATGATGCGGAGAACTCCCTTCCGTCCCGTTCGTAAACAGCCCCAACCTCCCGCTAGAGGCTTTGGCAAACTGGCTTCAACGACTTGAAAACTGCACTCCAATTTGCGGACAGGATACCAGAAGTTACCAGAGCTTAGACACTTAGGGATTTCTGACAGTGATCGCCATGACAAATTGGCGCAAATTCCGATACAAAAGTTTGAGCGCGTCTGCCAAACAGGAAATAACGGTGATCTCTGATCTGTTCGTAAGTGCGATCGCCCAACCACTTAAATGGTTTAATCTGGCGATAGAGATTGACCAAGGGAGCACCACTGGGCAGGAGTTTAGCAATCTCTTCAATCGCTGAAGTGCCTTGCCAGCGCATTTTAGGGCAGTTTAGATCAATGAGCATAACACCAAGCGCCAGATCGGCGATCGCCAAGTGGAACTGAGCCAAAACCTCAGCATTTTGCAGGGGGCTATAGACAAAAATTTGCCCTTGGTCTAGTTTTTCTAATAATTGCACCAGTCCCGTACAGAGATTACAGTCGCCGTCATAGATTACAAGGTAGGTCATTGCGGATTTAGCCTGCACGCAAAAAATTTACTGTACCTATGATAACTTGCAGAACTTAAGCTTTCCTAAACTACAATATTTGTCCACTTGATTAGGACAATTTTTTTGACTTACATACCCCAAATCCCTCATGTATTGTGTGCGAAGGACTTAAGCTATGGGTTTTGCTCTCCCCTCTCCCGATTTCCCAGAACGACAGGGTGTTAGGGAAAACCCCAAAAGTATATCCTAAAAAGCCTGCGCACTGAGCAAACCATGTGGGAAATTACTTAGAGCGGCGGCGTTGATCCTGCCAATCTACAAAAGTTAGATAACCAACCCCAACGGTTACAAGGGCAAGCAATAACACTGCAAAGCCAAAAAATACTGTAATTCCTAAATTAAGTCCGTCTGCCATCAACTTGACAAGGATTTATAGACCGTTGCGCCCCCAGACGACAAAGCCAATGGAGAGGACAAACATAGCCAGTACAGCTACCCAACCAATAGTCAAAATATCCATAATTAACAAAAAATTGCTTCAGGTTATATGAAAAACGCAATTTCAATTTAGCACAGGATACACCACAACGGTAGGGTTCTCAAAATAAGGATTGAGGTGGCAGGCAGAGGAAGTTTCCCGCACCAGACTGACCCTGCCATTAACCAGTTACCTAAACTTGGTTGCGGCACTATTTGCCGCTATCATCCAGTGCCAGTGCGGAACCGCTAGGTACAGCAGATTGCAAAAAGTAGGTTTGCTGAACGGTTTGATTAGACAGGGCAAACAGCGGGTTAGAGGCAATCCCTGCAATACTGGTAACTACTAGGGTAAGCACAAGGGCAACTTGCAGAGGGCGCATACCGAGGTCGCTCCATTTGATTGGCGCATAATTTTTTACCGCCTCGGACATCTCCTGCGGCTCTTTGACCACCATCATTTTTACCACTCTGATGTAGTAATAAATGGAAACGACACTGACCACCAGTCCCAAAATTACTAAACCATAGGCTCCCGCTTGCCAGCCTGCCCAGAAAATGTAGAGCTTGCCAAAAAATCCTGCTAGAGGAGGAATACCGCCTAAGGACAACAGACAGACGCTCAAACAAAGGGTGAGCAAGGGGTCTTTTTGATACAAACCGCTGTACTCAGTAATTTCATCCGTACCCGATCGCAGAGCAAACAAAATCACACAAGCAAATGCCCCCATATTCATAAACAGATAAACCAGCAAGTAATAGATCATGCTGGCATAGCCCGCCTCAGTATCGATCACCATACCCAACATCACAAAACCCGCCTGCCCGATGGAAGAATAGGCGAGCATCCGTTTCATGCTGGTTTGGGCGATCGCCACCACATTGCCCAGCACCATACTCAGTACCGTAAGCACCAGAAATACATAGTGCCACTGGGCGGAAACTATGGGAAAAGCGGTGAGCAAAAACCTAAGTCCTAAGGCAAAGCCCGCCACCTTAGAACCAATAGAGAGAAATGCCACCACTGGAGTAGGGGAACCCTCATACACATCAGGAGTCCACTGGTGAAACGGCACCGCCGACAGCTTGAATGCCACCCCAGCGATGACAAATACCATGGCGATAATTAAAGTGAGACTGCTCTCAGAAATGCGCGAGGCGATCGCTATCAAGCTAGTTTCGCCCCCAGACAAGCCGTAAAGTAAAGACATACCGTAGAGAAAAATGGCAGAGCTTGCCGCCCCCACCAGCAGATATTTCAATGCCGCCTCATTGGAACGGGGGTCGCGCTTGGCATAACCCGACAGCAGATAGGAAGAGATACTCAGGGTTTCCAACGACACAAATACCATCACCATTTCCTCTGCGCCAGCGAGAAACATACCGCCCACTGTGGCTGTTAATAGGATGGTCAGGTATTCAGCCACCGCCGAGGCAGAGCGGATGAGGTAGCGCATAGAGACCAACACCGTAAACAGGGCGGACAGTGCAATGATGCCCCGCAGAACAATACTCAGCTTGTCGCTATTAAAACTACCCAAAAAAGCTGTGGACTCTGGCAAATTGCCCCACTGCCACCACAGTCCCGCTATTCCTAGTGTTAAACCCACCACTGCTGTATTGCCCAAAAAGTCGGCGGACTGCGAACGGGGAAGCACCAAGTCAGCGATCACCACCACCACGATTGTGCCAAGCACCAAGAGTTCGGGCAAAATAGCTGAAGTGTTGATCAGGGAGGCAAAATTAGACAAGTCCATATTGGTAATTGTTACAATTCTTGGAGTATTTTAGCTTAATTAGTGGGACATCACTACTGAGGCTGTATATCAGCTTTATTTATGGCTATAATCAACCCCAGCGGGATGTAGCGCAGTTTGGTAGCGCGGCGCGTTCGGGACGCGTAGGTCGTAGGTTCAAATCCTATCATCCCGACTCTGCATTTTTGAGGTCTTTAATTGCGTTCTATCTCGTATCCCAGTTCTGCCAGTTGTGCTCTGGAGGAACGCCAATGCGGTTCCACTTTGACAAATAATTCCAGATAAATCTTTCCCATCAGCAATTTCTGAATTTGCTCCCGTGCCATTACACCAATCTGTTTGAGCATAGAACCATGCTTGCCGATTAAAATTCCCTTTTGCGACATTCTCTCTACGCAGATGCAGGCATAGACTTTAGTGATCTTTGGCTCTTCAATAACCCGTTCAATGATTACCGCTACTGAGTGGGGAACTTCCTCTCTGGTTAGTAGTAATACCTGCTCCCTAATCAATTCCGCCATGATAAATCGCTCAGGCTGATCAGTTACTAAATCAGGGGGATAATACTGTGGTCCAGCGGGCAATAGTTCTAAAACTGCTGTTTGTAGTTCGGGCAAACCTTCCTTATTTAAGGCAGAAAAGCAGAGCGATCGCCACTGATGTTCTTGGCTAAACTGCTCATAGGAAGCCACCCCTTGATCGCCTAAATCCAGTTTATTGATCCCCACGATTACGGGTTGTTTTGACTTGGCTAAAATATCAGCAATAAAGCGATCGCCGGTGCCTAAATAAACACTAGCATCAACAATCCACAATACTAGATCAACCGACTGAATAGCACTAATGGCATTTTTTACTAATACTTGACCCAACAAATGATGCGGTTTGTGAATACCGGGGGTATCGACAAAAATTATTTGAGCATTAGCCAAAGTCAAAATGCCTTTCAGCCGATTTCTAGTGGTCTGGGCGGTGGGGGAAGTGATGGCAATTTTTTGCCCAACTAGGGCATTCATCAAAGTTGATTTCCCCACATTGGGTCTGCCTATGATCGCTACAAAGCCTGATCTGTGTTCACTCATTGATTGAGGATTTGATTGGGATCAATACCGAGCGATCGCACATAGTCCTTGATAATTTGTAATTCTTCGTCAGGTAGTAAAATTAGTTTTTGGTTACTGCTAAATAATCTCAGTTGCTCAGCATAAATCCCCAAGTAAAGCCCTAATTCTTCACTCCACAACCATCCCTGACTGTTAGGTGTGATGGGTTGATACTTGCCACCAGTTAAGCGAAAACCCTGAAATTCCATCGTTTCCGTATCAAACCAAAAGTATTCAGGGGTGCGAAAGATGTCCTGATAGATTTGTTTTTTCTCTACCCGATCCACATCTGCCGTAGATTCAGAAAGAAATTCAATGATTAAATTGGGATACTTGCCCCCCTCTTGCCACACTACCCAACTTTTGCGATCGCGCTTCTCAGTGCCCAATACCACAAAGAAGTCAGGTCCTCTAAATTCAGTGGATTTTTTTTGAGTTGCACTATAAAAAATGGTGAGATTACCCGATACATAAAAATCATTCCTGTCCCGCCAGTAGTATTCCAATAAGCGAATCAGTAAATCAATTTGACGGCGATGCTTGTCGTTATCCAAGGGTGGCTCAATGCTATCAAACTCTCCAGTAGGGAAGATAGCATGAAAATCCTCTGCTGATATTTCGGCTATTTGGTCAGTTGTTCCTTCTAAGAGATTGGAAGATAGCATACAGGCAATCTAGGTTAATTATGCTGTATCATATCATGTGCATAAAGCTCTGGTATTAGCTGATGTCTCGCCTATTGGCTATTGGTTTGACCTCTACTCTAGCGGCGATCGCTGGAATTGCCAGCCATCTCGACTTCACACCAATGCGCACTTTAGAATTACAACTTCGTTCTAACTTTTTTGCATGGCGAGGTACGGTCAAACCGCCCGAGAATGTAGTGATTCTGGCGATTGATGATTCTTCTCTCAGGCAGGGGGAATTTTATGATCCCGTTAAAAGACCTTATTTAGAGCCATTTCGCCATACCCCTTGGAAGCGCATTGTCTATGCGCAAGTGATTGATAAACTGATGCAGGCAGGAGCCAAGGCGGTGGCAGTGGATGTACTATTCACTACCCCCAGTGCCTACGGAATTGAAGATGATCAGGCATTGCAGGATGTGCTAACCAAATATCAGGAGCGGGTGATTTTGGCGGCAAACTTCACTGATTCACAAACCACGGAAGCAGGTATAGCACAGTTGGAAACGCCCGCCGATATTTTTGATCTCCATCCCCAATCCGCCGCCTATGTCAACTTTTTTACCGATGTCGACAATAATGTACGATCGCTCCCGCAAGGCGCTCCTGAAGGCTTACCCAAGCTACTTTCCTTTGCTGAAGCCGCCCTCAGTGCGGCAAAAATTGCTTTTCCAACGCCCAAAGGAGAAATGATTTATTTCTATGGAGCAGGAGAGACTTGGCTCAGCTATCGCCAACAGATTCCATTCTACTATGTAGTGGAACCTGCCAACTGGAGCAGTGAACTGTTGCAAAATGGTAAATTCTTTAAGGACAAAATTGTGCTGATTGGCTCCACCGCTCCCTCACAACAGGATATTCAGCCCTCAGCAATGGGCAGAGTGCCGGGGGTAGAGATTCATGCCAATGCGATCGCTACTTTAATGAATGATTTGAGCATTCGCGAGGGCATCAAAGGTGATCTACAGCGGGGGATATTCGTCTTTCTCTTCATTTTCCTAGTCTGTTTTGGTCTTTCCCTGATCCGCCGTCCGTTACTGCAATTGGCAACAATGCTGTGCGCTGTTTTAGCTTGGGTAGGCATCGCCTACAGCTCCTTCATCTATGCTCAAATTGCCCTACCAGCCGCATTGCCGATTCTGGGAACGATGGGCGGCGGCGTTACTTTGCTCACAGTCGGGGCGATCGCCTCTCAGTTAGAAAAATTGAGCTTTAAGCGCACCCTAGAGAGGTATGTAGCGGGTCCTGTTGTGCAACAGATCATCAATCAGCCAGAAGATTACCAAGCGATGATGGCAGGAAAAACCATCCAAGCCGCCGTGCTATTCTCAGATATTCGTGGCTTCACCACCATTTCCAGCTATCTGCCACCCAAAGAATTAGTTACGCAATTGAATGAATATCTGGGCAGAATGGTGGATGTGATTTTGGCACAGCAAGGAACGATTGATAAATTTATCGGCGATGCCATTATGGCGGAATTTGGCTCGCCAATTTCTAGTGGAGCAAAACAAGATGCCATGAATGCCATCAGAGCCGCTCTGGGTATGCGTCAGGCACTTTCTGAACTCAGAAAAATATGGAAGTCTCAGGGAAAAATTCCCTTCGCCAATGGCATTGGCATCAACTATGGTGAGTTCACGGTGGGAAATATCGGTTCACCCCGCCGTTTAGAATATGCTGTGATTGGCGATACAGTGAATGTGGCAAGCCGTGTGGAGGGGATGACTAAGGAGTTAGGCACAGACATTGCCATCACTGATGCCCTCTATCAACTGGTCAAAGATGAAGTGGAAGTAATTGACTGCGGCGATCGCCAGCTAAAAGGCAGAGTTGGTGCGGTGCATCTCTACAGCCTGATCGGTCTCAAAGGTCA
>Ga0272446_1002645_pt1 | contig 23962 bp, 22 predicted proteins | sample YNPCB0061_FD_194587 | JGI IMG/M metagenome (GOLD analysis project Ga0272446, IMG submission 194587) | Hot spring microbial mat communities from Yellowstone National Park, WY, United States - YNP-CB-006-1 | ecosystem: Environmental > Aquatic > Thermal springs > Hot (42-90C) > Sediment | place... | reverse complement strand
ATGCTCGATACCCGGATGGGGGTCTCATTCAGCCAGGACCCCTGACCCTTGACGGCTTCGAACATCTCATCCCGCAACGGATCATAGACTACCCCATATTCTACCACACCACGGCGCTGCCAGGCGATGGAGACGCAGAACAAGGGGAAATTGTGGGCAAAATTCACCGTGCCGTCCAGTGGGTCAATAATCCAGCGGCCGGCGTCGTCCTCTTCGGTCCAAGCCGACAACCCCGCCTCTTCGGCCACAAAACCGCATTGGGGGAAGGCCTGGGAGAGGCGGGCGACGATGAGCTCCTGGCTCTGCAGGTCGCTCTCCGTGACCGGATCGTGGCGTCCCTTCAGGGTGATCTGGTGCAGCTGGTCGAAATTGCGCTTCAGCAAAGCCCCGGCCTCCCGGGCCGCCTCTCGGGCGGTCTGACGGATCTGGTGCAACACGGTTCTCCCCCGTTGTCGTCAAAAATGGCGCGGCGGGCACAGCCCGTCCTGCCTTTCGTTTCAAAGTATAACCTGGAAATGAGAAAAAAATCCCCCGCCAGCCTTGAACATGCGAGTTGGCCTTTTCTGGCCAAGCAGAGCGGGCGCGGAGGCCCGCCCCACTGAATAAAAAGTTTTTTCTGGAAACTGGAAACCATATTTTCTTGATAAGTATCATGGCAATGGGTCCGGCGGCAGCAGGAGCGGCGTCGCCGGCCCCGGTGTATAGGGCTGGTCCACCGGTGCGTCCCTGAGGCCGAAGAGTTTGCCCCGATCCAGGAAATTCAGGATCAGGTACATGAGTTCAGCGCCCCGGACCAGACCGAGGGCGCCGCCGGCGCAGCTCACCTCATCAAAACGGCTGACGCCGTCCCGGCGGGTAAAGGCGCCGACCATGGTCAAAGGTACGGTCTCTCCGGAATGAATCATGGCCCCGGCGCTGTTGGTGGAGTGGTCCGCGGTGATGACCAAGAGCAGGTTGGGGTCAGGCGCAATGGCCCGCAAGGCAAAGGCAAAGGCCCGATCCAGTTGGGCGATGACCCGCTGTTTATGGTGGGGGTCTTTGGTATGGGCCGCCACGTCCGGGGCCTTGGTATGGATATAGACAAAATCAAAGTCTGCCAGTCCCCGGGCCAGTTCCAGGCGCTCCCGCAGATCAACCTCCGGGTTGGCGCTGTCGGTGACCGGCAACAGCGTCATCCCCAGGTACTGGCTCAACCCCCGATAGAGGGGGCCGGTGGCCAGGGCCAGGGGTTGCAGGCCCCATTTGTCGGCAAAGGACAGGATGGGTTTGTACCGCCCGGGCCGCTGCAACCCCACGGCGTTGAGGGGCGGCAGGCCCCGGTCCTGACGCCGCCGGTTCAAGGGGTGCTGGGAGAGGATTCGGTGGGTCCAGAGAAGGTAGTCGTTCAAGGCCCGGCAGGTCTGCTGCACGGCCGGGTCGGCCTCCCGACCGGCCAGAGGCAGGACCTGCATGAGGGGCCGGCCTTCCTGAATGGGATTGCTGTCGGTGATGTCAGGCGAGACCGGACCCCGGAGGCGCACCAGACCCTGGATGCCTTTGGTGGGGATAAACTCCACATCAACGCCATGCGCCTGAAAATGCTGGATCTCCCGCTGCAGCGCCAAACAGGTAGCGGTGTCAACCTGGGGGTCTTCCACCGTCAGGATGAGCTGGCCGGCCTCCTCCTGGACGCAGAACAGCCGCCCCAACAGGGCCACGTCATCGTCGGTTACCGACAGGTTGGCGCCCAGGGCTTCCAGATAGCCCCGGCCGGGGAAGTCGGCCAATTCATAGCCAAACATGAGAAAATGGGCAATTTCGCTGGGCAGCGCCACCCCCTGGAGAGAGGCGTGGTAGAGGCCGTTCATGCCCAAAGCCGCCAGGCGGTCCAGATTGGGGGTATGGGCCGCCATAAGCGGCGTGCGCCCCTGCAGCATGGCATGGCCATGGTCACCCAGGCCATCCAAGACTACCAGAATGCCGCGCCGCCGGGCCGCAGCCTTGCCGATCCCCACGTTTCTACCTCCTATTGCAGCGAGAACTCCAGACCCACCTGCTTCAGGAAGGTCAGGACCGCCAACTGCTGCAGTTCGATCCGCCGCAGCAGGTCCAGAGCCCGCCAGGTCTCCACGGCAAAACCGCCTTTCAGTCCGAGCTCCCGGACCATGACATCGGTGGCGCCGTATTCCTGCGGACAGTAGTAATGGCAGAACTTTTCCGCCAGGGGCAGATTCTGGTTCAAGGCCTGCAGCCACGGCCATATGAGGCGGGGCGGCGGCTCGGCGCCATAGACGATGGTCTGGCCAAAGGTTTTATATCGGCCCAGTTTATGCAGGGTCCGGGCTTCGTGCAACGTCAAGGTATATTCAATCTGATTATCTTTCACGAGATTATAGATTTCCCGGGCCAGGGCGAATTCATAGGGATCGGGCAGCGGCACGCCGGGAAAAACCCGGTTCAGATCAATGTTAAAAAAGCGTCGCTTGATGGCAATGGCCGGTGGATTCATCCGAGGGAAGATGATAAGAAAGCCGGAATGCACCCGTAGGCGGGGCAGAAGCTCCTCCAGGGCATAGACGCCGGCTATTTCATCGCCGTGGATGCCCGCCTGCACCAGGACCCGAGGGCCGGGCTTACCGGTGTCAAAGATATAATAAGGCGTCTGATAGAACTGATTCCGGCCGATGAGACCCCGCTGCCGCATTGCGGCGCTCTCGGCGGCCAGACCGGGGGCAGTGAGGAGCGAGACCAACAGGCCGAAGAGCAAGAAAACGGCACAGCCAGAAAATCGCTGCATATCGTATGATTTCCTTGAATAACAGGACGAACAGTTCAGGGGTTCAGTTTAGATTACTGGCCGATGACCGACCAGGCTAACGGATGAAGCCGATAATATAAGTTCCCGCCAGATAGAGCAGGATAGCCGCCAGGATGATCTTGATGATCTTGGCCGGGACGAATTTCTGCGTCCGGGCACCCAGATACATGCCAGCCATGCCGCCCAGCCCGAAGAGCAGACCCAGCAGCCAATCCGGGGCAATGGCCTGCTGCGGGTACCACGGAGCGATGAGCACATAGAAGAGGACGCCGGCGATGGAGGTTATAAAAGTCCCCATGAGGGCGGCGCCGGCCACCGTATAGACCGGCAGGCCGAAGACCGCCACAAAAAAGGGCGCCACAATGGCCCCGCCGCCGATGCCATAGGTGCCGCCGACGATGCCGACAATGAAACTCAGGGCAAAAATGCCCCAGGTGGAAAATTCAAAGGTCTCGCCATAGAATTCATAGGCGATGCGGGTGGGGGTGAATTTCAGGGTGCGGACCACCGCTTCCGGCGGCAGACCGGCAGCCACCCGACTCTGGCTGGCCTGCTTGAGGGCGGCCACCCGTTCGTTGAATCTGGCCTCCATGGCCTTCATACCCGGCCGCGGCCGCCAGAGGTCATAGAGGAGCCGGACGCCGATATAGAGCAGCACAAAGCCGGCAAAGAGTTTAAAGGCCTTGGGATCGGGCAGGTATTTGATGCGCAGCAAGGCCCCGATGAAGACCCCGGGCAGGGTGCTGACGATGACCACCCAGGTCAGCGGCCAGGCCATGCGCCCTTCCCGGATATACCGGTAGACGCCGCTGGGTATGGCAACGATGTTAAAGACCAGGTTGGTGGGACTCACCGCCGGGCTGGTGAAACCTAAGACGCTCACCTGAAAGGGGAGGAGCAGAAAGGCGCCGGAGACGCCGCCCATGGAGGTGAAAAAAGAAACCACCAGAGCCACCAGAAAAGGCACCGCCGGATTGACTTCTACGCCGCTGACGGGAAAGAGCATGCCGCACCTCCGATAAAATTTCTCGCCTTTCTCCGGCCAACTTCCAGGCCGCTGAGCCGGCTGGCTTGAGAACAGTTTCACTATAGCAGGGTGGCCGAGGCTGTCAAGGTAGTTGACCCGGCCGGGATAAGAAGAAGATATCCAGGCCGGCGGTCAGGCCTGGAAATAGGGCGCCAGTTTCTGGCGCAGGGTCTGGCGGGCCCGTTTGATGAGGCCGTCCACCGCCTGCGGGCTGAGGCCCAGCATCACGCCGATTTCCTGGTAGGAAAAATCCCCGAAGCGTTTCAGGAGCAGGGCCTGGCGTTGGTTTTCAGGCAGAGCCGCCACCGCCGCCTCAATCTGTCTGGCGCATTCCTGGCCGGTGAGCTCGGCCAGGGGATCAGCTGCAGCCGGATCGGGTCGGCCGGCCTCCGGCCCGGTCCCCCCCGCCACGTCCTCCCAGGCCACTTCCCGGCGGGTTTTCCGGGACCGCAGGAGATTCAAACAGTGGTTTGCCGTGATGCGGTTGAGCCAGGCCGCCACCGTGCCTGTGGGCTGAAAGCGGCCGGCGTTCTGATAGGCCTTCAGAAAAACTTCCTGCACCACATCTTCGGCCTCCTGGGTCTGCCGCAGGAGGCGCAGGGCCAGGCGATAAACCCGGTCCTGGTGGCGGCGCATGAGCTCGACGAAGGCTCCCTCGTCGCCCTTGCTGACCCGCCGCAGCAGGGCATAATCCACATCAACGCTCATCATGCCGAAGATTAACAAGCAAATAAGTTTTCGCTTTCCGATTTCCAGACAAGGCTTTGTTGTGGGATGTGCCTCCGTACCCGTCCAAGTCCGCCCTTTGCCGCGACCTTGATTTGCATGGTTGGCGGGTAAGTTATACAACCAATGGCAATTAACATATCATGGCAGGACCGACCCTGGCTATGAAAAGGAGACCGTTGCCACCTATCGTCCCCAAGTTTAACCTGGGACCGACAGGGGCCAGCTCCTTCTAGCCGCTGCCGCCCCCCTGGATCATACTCCAGATTTTCTGAGAGTCTGACTTGACAAGGGAAGTTGACCGGCTTATAATATACTAAAATGATATATAATAAAAAATATGTAATTGGAGGCAGCCATGAAATTCGTGGAACAATGCCCCGCTGATGCCTCGGCGGACCTGATCTATCGGGTCTGTCCCATGCACCTTTTGGAGCCCATGGAACTCATCAAAGACCTAAAGCCCGGCCAGGTGTTGGAAATCCTGACGGATTATGACGGCGCCCTGGAAGATATTCCGGCCTGGTGTGCCAAGCATGGCCAGGAGTTCGTCGGTCTGTGTGAGGATACGGACCAGGAAGGGTGCTATAAACTGTATATCCGCAAACTCCATTAAGGAGAAGAGTTATGAATATCGTTTATCTGGATCATGCCGGGGCCACGCCGGTGCGGCCCGAGGTGCTGGAGGCCATGCTTCCCTATTTTACGGAAAAATTCGGCAATCCGTCCGCAGTCTATGACCTGGGGGCCGCGGTGAAAGACGCCATTGAAGAACAGCGGGCCAAGGTGGCGGCCCTGGTGGGCGCCGAGGCGAAGAATATCATTTTCACCTCTTCCGGGGCCGAAGCCAATAATCTGGCCATGAAAGGGGTCTGTTTGGCCCGGCAGCAGAAGGGCCGGCATCTTATTGTCTCGGGCATTGAACATCACTCGGTGCTCAATGCCGCCCGTTACCTGGAAAAATTCCACGATTTTGAGGCCACCTTTCTGCCGGTGGACAAGTATGGGAGGGTGGATCCGGAACGCTTGGCCAAGGCCTTAACCCCGGCCACGGTCCTGGTCTCCATCCAACATGGTAGCAACGAGATCGGTACCATTCAGGACTTGGCCTCATTGGCGGCCGTCTGTCGCCAGGCCCGGGTCCTCTTCCACACCGACGCCATTGCCACGGCCGGATTGGTTCCCATTGACGTGAAGGAACTGGGCGTGGACCTGTTGAGCCTCAACGGTCCAGGTTTGGCCGGTCCCAAGGGGATCGGTGCTCTCTATTTCCGCCAGGGCACCCGCCTGGTACCCCAGATTCACGGCGGCATCCAGGAAGACGGTCGGCGGGGCGGCACTGAGAACGTCCCGGGCATCATCGGCATGGGCAAAGCCGCGGAGCTGGCCCGCCAGGAGCTGCCGCAGCGGGCCGCCTATCTCCGGAAGCTGCGGGACCGCCTGATCACCGGCGTGTTGACCGAGGTGCCGGAGGTGGTCTTCACCGGCCATCCGGAGCAGCGCCTGCCTGGCCACGCCAGTTTCTGTTTTGAGGGCATCGAAGGTGAGGCCCTGTTATTCATGCTGAGCCGCCAGGGGATTTATGCCAACACCGGTTCAGCCTGTGCCTCCAAGGCCCTGAAGACCTCGCCGGTCTTGTGCGCCATCGGCATCCGGCCGGATCTGGCCCAGGGCTCCCTGGTCTTTACCCTAAGCACAAGCAACCGGGAAGAAGACGTGAGTGCGGTCCTGCGGGAATTGCCGGCTGCCGTGGCCAAACTCCGATCGTTCTCGCCGGTCTGGCGGAAAAGAGCCGCAGGAGGGGCGGCATGAAGATCTCCACGAGAAGCCGTTATGGCGTCCGGCTCCTGTTGGATATGGCCGGCCGCTATCAAGAAGGCCCGGTACATCTGGCCGACGTGGCGGCCCGTCAGGGGATTTCCCTGAAATACCTGGAACAGATCATCATCCCCCTGAAAAAGGCCGACTATATCAAAAGTCTGAGGGGGCCCAAAGGCGGCCATTGCCTGGCCCGGCCGCCCGAAGAGATTACGGTAGGCGAGATCGTCGCCATCCTGGAAGAGGGGGATACCTTCCTGGACTGCTCCAGCCGTCCTGATGTCTGTGAGCGGTCTGGCCTCTGTCTCACCCGGGATGTCTGGCGGGAAGCGGCCAAGGCCATGTTTGATCATCTGAGTGCTATCACCCTGGCTGACCTGCTGCAAAAAAGTCAGCCGGCGGCCCCGACTGGAGGAAACAACGATGTATTCCCCTATCGTCATGGATCATTTTAATAATCCCCGCAACATCGGCGTCATCGACGACCCGGACGGCTTCGGGGAAGTGGGTAATCCCGTCTGCGGCGACATGATGTCCTTCTACATTAAGGTGAAGGACGATGTCATCACCGACATCAAATATCAAACCTTCGGCTGCGTGGCGGCCATTGCCGTCTCCAGCATCGTCAGCGAGATGGCCAAAGGCAAGACCCTGGCCGAAGCCAAACAGATCAGCAAAAAGGCGGCGGCCGAAGCCCTGGGCGGCCTGCCCCCCAACAAGATGCACTGTTCCAACCTTGGGGCCGAGGCCCTGGCTTTGGCCATCGAGGACTACGAGAAAAAGCACCGGAATTAAGGGACTGCTCTCTCAGTGGGTAATCTCCGGTCTGGAGGAAAACAGCAAGCGGGAGCCGCAGCTGGCTCCCGCTTTTTCCTTCACCTCTTGTATGCCCCAAGCCGGCCCGCCAACCCCGCCGGCCTGCCCCCGCCGCTTGCGGCAGGATTATCACCCTCAGCGAGGGCTGCCGCGGCAAGGACTTTTTGCCTTCGGCCCAAGAAAGACGTCGTCTTCTTGAGTTATTGACCCAAAAAGCTAAAGGCGAGCTGGAGATTGCGCAGGTGATAGATCTCGGCCTTGAGGTGGGCTTTGGTGGCCAGATCCAGTTCCCGCTTGGCTTCCTGCTCCAGTCTGGTGGCCATATCCTTCTGACCCTGGGCGTCCAGGGCCTCGCCCTGCTGCAATTTGGCCTGACCGGAGCGCTCCAGTTTATCGCCCTGCGCCGAGCTGTCCTCGCCTAATTTATTGTTCTGCAGCCATTGGGCTTCCTGCGCCGGCGTCAGTTTCAAATCTTTCATTTTTTCCGGCATATCTTTCTGCAATCTGGCAAAGAGGGCATTGGCCTCTTTGAGCAGGGTCTTGGCCCCGGTGACGTCATTGGCGGTCAGTTTTTTTTCGGCCGCGTCGAGGGACGCCACGGCCTTCTTATACACCTGCACCTGTTCAGGAGTAGCAGCCAGGGCCGCGGCGGAGCCGACGGCCAGCAGGAAAGCCAGCAGTAGGCCGAGGCCGGTGAGGGTCCTGAAGTGGTTGTTCAGCATGGTTTTTCTCCTTATCCGATAGTCTTGTTGTTGACGATGTGCATGGCGTTATGGGGCGTGCCTGGTTTTTGGTCTGCCGGTCGCTGGCAATGCCAAGGGGCACTGCTGCTGCCCCAGGCCCTGAGTGCAGTTGCATCAACGGGCAATCCAAATAGATAGATATATTTCTATATATATTTTTGTCAAGCTTAATTTTTCCTGCATCATTATCCCTGATAGCCCTGGTTTTGCAAAGCCACTTTGAGAAAAAATTCTTTTTTCAGAAAAGAGTTGTTCTTCATTAATTACATGTAATAAAATATTTTCATGCTGAATCTTGATGCGCCACTCGATGAAGATATTTGCCGCCATCGCCCCCCTTTGGCCAAGCGCCCCTTAGTGGAGCCTGGGGAGTGCGAGCAGCTCGCCAGCCTTTTCAAGGTGTTCGCCAATCCCCACCGTTTGCGGCTGTTGCACGCCCTGGTCCGGGCCGGCGAAATTCGGGTAGGGGACCTGGCCGCGACCTTGGGCCTGAAAGTCCAGGCCGTCTCCAATCAACTGCAGCGTCTGGCGGACCAGGGCTTGGTGGCGGCCCGCCGGGAGGGCCAAAATATATTCTATCGCATCATTAACCCCTGTGTGCCGGAAATCCTGGATCACGGCCTCTGCCTCGTGGAGACAACCGGCAGATAGGCGTGGCCGCGGCAAGCCGGCTGAGGTTGCTGAAAAATGCCGGCCGCCGGCTGACCCGGGCGGCCCGAAATTCCGCCCCCGCACGGCACTTCCGGGTCACCCGCAAGCCATGAAATTGCCAGCCGAGAACCGAAAAAATAGACAAACATTGACCGTTTGTCCATATTTTCTTAATAATTGCCATTACTTATAAGAGCCACCCGCGAACCATGAAAATAAAGGTGATTGCCTGTGGCTGACTTGGGCGGGCACGGCCCGCCCTAGAAAACGCCTTTCTCGAAACTCGAAACTTTATTTTTTGTCTAATTGCGATTAGTTATGCAAGTCGCTGCGAATTATGAAATTGCCTTGCCTCTCTCACCCCAGTCATCGCCCCCCGCAAGCGGGGGACGCTGGACCACTCGCTGACGCTCGTGGCTCGGATAATACCCATTTCTCTGCAAGCGGGTGGCAACACAGTCCTAGTGGCCAACTAGCCAACGGCGGGCACGGAGGCCCGCCCCACTCATAAAAAGTTTTTTTCCAGAAACCGGAAACTGGAAACCGGAAACCAACTCGAAATTCGAAACTTTGTTTGCTCAATAACTAACAACTGGCAACTAACCACTGGCAACCGGCAAAAGGAGGGTGTCCATGGGCCGAGATTTACCCACAGAAGACCCGTTGGTCCGCATGCAGCGAGACCTGAAGCGGGCTTTGCAAAAGAAACCGGAGGAGATCAAATGGGGCATGGTCATTGATATTGCCAAATGCATCGGCTGCCATGCCTGCACCGTCGCCTGTGTGGCGGAGAACAAGCTGCCGCCGGGGGTTGTATATCGGACGGTGATAGAAGAGGAAATCGGGTCGTATCCACATGTAGGCCGACGTTTTATTCCGCGGCCATGCATGCACTGCCAGAACCCGCCTTGTACCCACGTCTGTCCGGTGACTGCTACTTGGCAGACCGAACAAGGGGTGGTAATTGTTGATTACAAGCGATGTATCGGTTGCCGCTATTGTTTGGTGGCCTGTCCATATGCGGCCCGCACTTCGGATTTTGGCGAATGGTATACGGCCGGAACGCCAGAGGCCTCCGGGATGATTATTGGCCGGAAAACGGCGGCGGCTGATTATGAACTACATCCCTCCGCGGAATATGGGAAGCAATGGCCGGAGCGTGGTCATGGCTCGCCAGTGGGCAACGCCCGCAAGTGCCACTTCTGCCTGCATCGGTTAAAGGTAGGGATGTTGCCGGCCTGTACCACCTCTTGTATCGGCCGAGCTACTATTTTCGGTGATCGTACCGACCCCGAAAGTCTGGTTTTTGAGATGATCAGCTCGCCTCGGATGTTTCGGCTTAAAGAGGAATTGGGCACCAAACCTTCCGTATATTATTTAAAGTAGGGAGATAACCCATGAGAGATAAGTATTATAACCTAATAATAGGACTAGCTATTATTGGTCTGATAATTGGATCGTGGGGAATGTTTCAAAGGTTGTTTTTTGGCCATCTTCCCATGGCATATGGTTCTTATGTCCCATGGGGCTTGTGGGTTGCTTTTGACCTCTTCTTTTTAGGTCTGACTGCAGGAGCTTTCATCATTACAGTGCTTACCTATGGTTACAGAATAAAGTGGTTTGCCAGTCTCGGACCGATATCGGTTTTCATGGTTTTAGTGACACTCATGTGTGAGGGGCTTATTATCAGTATGGATCTGGGTCATCCTTTGCGGATTTATCGTTTTCTGGTGACGCCCAATTTCAAATCTATGCTAACATGGCTCGTCATCTTTATTTTGTCCATGTGGGCAATCTATTTGACTTGGTTTTACCTGATCCTTAAAGAATATTTTATCCAATGGTCACAGGATAAAAACCGTCGTGGCCATAAGTTGTATGGTTGGTTAGCCCGTGGCAAGCAAACCTATACTGAGGCGGATCGGGAGCGTGACCGGAGGCTGGTGCGACGTTTGGCTATTTTTAGTATTCCGGTGGGCGTCTTATTTTTTGGTCTCCATGGAGCCCTATTTGCGGTGTTACTGAATCGGCCGCTCTGGAATGGTGCCATGACTCCTCTGCTCTTTACTGTTGCAGCCCTCCTCTCTGGAGGGGCGTTGATATCGTTTTTGGCCTATCTGTTTTATCCTAAGGAAGAAATCTTGCAGCCCCTGGGACACATTGTCCTGTCGCTCCTGGTGGTCTTTCTCTTTTTGGAGGGAATGCAATTCTTTGTGGGATATCAGTCGGGTATTACTGGTGTAGTTACCAGCCTCAATCTGATTGCCTTTGGCCCCTTTTGGTGGGCCTTTTGGATTGTCCATCTGTTGATTGGCAGTGTTATACCGCTGTTCCTCCTGATAAGCCGTCCTCGTGATGTCAGGGCCATAGCTTGGGCCTGTTTTCTCATTCTCCTGACCTTCTTTGCTGTGCGTTTGAACTATTTGATACCTGACCTGGCAGTTTATAAGTTGGAAGGACTGGAGAATACCTTTTTTCACAAGCGGTTGCGAACAGATTATGTCCCTAATCTAAATGAATGGCTGGTGAGCGTCTGGGTCATTTCTTTAGGAATATTGACGTTCTTTCTGGGTAGCCGTTGGTTGCCGGTGCTTCCGGCTGGAAAAGGAGAAGAGGAACATGCCTGCTAAAAATATAAAAGAACGGGATAGAGAAGTTTTCTCATTGCCCGGCGCTATGGATCGGCGGGAATTTTTAAAATGTTCGGCTCTATTAGGTGGTTCTTTCCTAGCCACGACCAGCCTGCCCTGGTTTGTGCAATCAGCTATGGGCATGGGAAATATGGGTCAGTTTCCCGTTGGTGATGCCTATATCCACTATTTACCGGAAAACCAGATTTATTCGGTCTGTCAGCAATGCAATACCCAGTGCGGCATCAAGTTAAAATTCGTGGACGGGCGTTTGGCCAAGATCGACGGTAACCCTTACAGTCCCTGGACCATGACCCCCCAGATACTCTACAACACTCCCATTACTGAGGCGGCCACCATTGAGGGCTCCATCTGCCCCAAGGGCCAGGCGGGGATTCAGGCCCTGTATGACCCCTACCGCTTGGTCAAGGTGTTGAAACGGGCCGGTAAGCGCGGCGAAAACAAGTGGCAGACCATCTCTTTTGAGCAGGCCATCAGCGAAATCGTCAACGGCGGCGACCTGTTCGGGGAGGGCCATGTGGACGGCCTGAAGGACATCTGCGTCCTGCGGGATCCCAAGATCGCCAAGGAATTGGCCGAGGATGCCGAGCAGTTGGCCAATCACAAGATGACCCTGGAGGCGTTCAAGACCAAGCACGCCGCCAACCTGAAATATCTCATTGACCCGGACCACCCGGACCTGGGCCCCAAGAACAACCAGTTCGTCTTCAACTCGGGGCGCCTCAAAGCAGGGCGGGAGGACCTGCTGAAGCGCTTCATCAACGGCGCCCTGGGCACAGAAAACAGACACGGCCACACCACGGTCTGCCAGGGGTCCCTGTACTTCACCTGCAAGGCCATGAGTTACCAGTTCGAGGAAGGCGAGTGGGGCGGCTCCAAAAAGTTTTACTGGCAGGGCGACACCGGCAACGCCGAGTTCATCCTCTTTGTAGGGGCCAACATCTATGAAGCCAACTATGGCCCGCCCCTCAGGGGTCAAAAGATCACCAGCGGCCTCATCGACGGCCGTCTGAAGATTGCGGTGGTGGACCCCCGAGCCAACAAGGGAGTGGCTCGGGCCTGGAAATGGCTGCCGGTGCGGCCCCAGGGCGTGGCCGCGGTAGGGATAGGGATGATGAACTGGATGTTCGAGCATCAGCGCTACGATGCTAGATACCTGGCCAACGCCAACAAGGCCGCAGCCAAGGCCGACCATGAGCCCACCTGGACGCAGGCCACCTGGCTGGTGAAAATCAATCCGGACGGCACGCCGGGGGTCTTCCTGCGAGGCTCGGATCTCGGCATTCCCAAGCAGAAGCGGCCCAAGCAGAAAGGCGACGGCGAGTGGGAATTTGACGCCTTCATGGTGTTTGCCGGGGGCGCGGCCAAGCCCTTCGACCCTAACAGCGAGACTGAACCGGTGGAGGGGGACCTCCTGGTGGACACCGAGATCAAGGGCATCAAGGTCAAAAGCGTGCTCCAGATTCTCAAGGAAACCGTCACCGCCAAAAAGCTCTCGGAGTGGGCCCAGCTGGCCGGCGTGAAGGAGGCGGATCTGGCGGAATTGGCCCGGGAGTTCACTAGCCACGGCAAGAGAGCAGTGGCCGACATCCATCGGGGCGTGTCTCAAAACACTTCCGGGTTTTACAACGTCCTGACCTATATGACCCTGAACACTCTCATCGGCAACCACGACTGGCAGGGGGGCCTGGCCAGCGCTCACACCTATAACATCATGGGCGACAAGGAAGGCAAGCCCTTCGACCTCACTAAGCAGAGCGGCAAACTCAAGCCCTTCGGCGTCTCCATCATCCGGCACGGGAAAAAATACGACAAGAGCACCATCTTCAAAGGCTATCCGGCCAAACGGCCCTGGTATCCCTTCTCCAGCGACATTTACCAGGAGGTGATCCCCAGTATCGGCGACGCCTATCCCTATCCCATCAAGGCGCTCATGTTTTATATGGGGTCGCCGGTGTATGCCCTGCCCGCCGGGCATGAGCTCATCAAGATTCTCTCCGACCCCAAGAAGCTGCCCCTGTTTTTTGCCTCCGACATCGTCATCGGCGAAACCAGCATGTATGCTGACTACATCTTCCCGGATCTGACCTATCTGGAGCGCTGGGAATTCGCCGGCTCGCATCCTTCGGTGACCCCCAAGGTGGCGCCGTTCCGGCAGCCGGCGGCGCCGCCCCTGACGGAAACGGTGACGGTTTTTGGGGAAAAGATGCCCCTGTCTCTGGAAGCCTTGATTCTGGGGATAGCCGAAAAGATGAAGCTGCCGGGGTTCGGGGAAAATGCCTTCGGCCCGGGTCTGCACTTAAAGCGGGACGAGGATATGTATCTGCGCATGGTGGCCAATATCGCCTTCGGCGATAAACCGGATGGCTCCGAAAAGTTACCTGCCGCCAGTGCCGAAGAGATGGAAATCTTCGAGAAGGCCCGGCGCCATCTGCCTCCCACGATTTACGACCTTAACCGCTGGAAAAAGGTGGTGGGTCCCGAGTGGTGGCCCCACGTGGTGTATGTCATGAACCGGGGAGGCCGTTTCCAGGGTTACCAGGAGGCTTATAAGGATGGGCAGTTGGCCAATAAATACGGTAAGATGGTGGGCATTTACCTGGAAAAATGGGTGACTACGAAAAATGCTATGACCGGCAAACCCTATATGCCCCATGCCCATTTCATGGAAAGCCCCACCGACGTCCTGGGTCGCAAATTGGACGACGAAGCCAAAGGCTTTGATCTCACCCTGCTCACCCACCGGGTGATTATGCAAACCAAGTCCCGGACGCCGGGGAATTACTGGCTCCAGGCCCTTTATCCGGAGAATTTTATTGACGTGTCACCCGCGGACGCTCGACGGCTGGGCCTCTCGAATGGCGATCGGGTAAAGATTATTTCGCCCACCAATGAGGAAGGGGTCTGGCACCTAGCTGCGGGGAAGGTTAAACCCATGATCGGCAAGGTCCGGATTGTGGAGGGCCTGCGGCCGGGGGTGACTGCCTTTTCCCTGGGCCATGGTCATTGGGCTTACGGCGCTGGCGACGTGGTGATCGATGGCATACTTATCCCGGGTGACCCCCGCAGGGCCACTGGCGTACACGCCAATGCCGCTATGCGGGTGGATCCGGTGCTGAAAAACACCGGTCTGGTGGATATCACTGGCGGCAGCGCGGTGTTTTATCAGAGTCAGGTGAAATTGGTGAAGGTCTAATCCATTGAGCCAGCGGTTCCCCGGCGGACGCCAAGCCGCTGGGGGGTTCGGGCCGGCGAAGTGGAAAAGGAATCTTAAACATGTTAAAATTAACCTGTTTAAAAGGAGCGGTCGGCTGAGGAGGGCGGTAAGCAACGATGGTCAGAACCGAGGCGATGCCAATGGGCTATCCCGGATTGGAACTCTTTGAGCAGCTCCTGGCCGACTCGGTGGCGGCCCACGGCCACCTCTGCCCCGGCCAGGTGGTGGGGGTGCGGCTGGCCCTGGTGGGGCTGCGCCTGCTGAACTTTGCCGTGCCGCCGACCCTGCCCGAACTGAAGCGTCTCATCATCTTTGTGGAGATGGACCGCTGCACCGCCGACGCCGTGGCCCATACCACCGGCGTCAAGCTGGGGCGGCGCTCCCTGAAGTTCGTCGACTACGGCATCATGGCCGCTACGTTCGTGGACCTGCACACCCATCAGGCCTACCGGGTCATCTCTACGGAAGAGTCCCGGGACCTGGCCGAGGTCTTCTGCCCCGGGGAGTCCAGCCGGGTGCAGCAGCAGATTCAGGCCTATAAAATCATGCCCGATGCCATCATGTTCCGGGTGCAGGCAGTCCAGGTGGACCTGACGCCCTTGGACCTGCCCGGACCCACCCGCCGCAAGGTGGTCTGCCAACAATGCGGCCAGGTGGTCCGGGATGGCCGGGAAGTGGTCCGGGACGGCCAGGTCCTCTGTCAGCCCTGCGCCGGGGGCGGGTATTTTTCGGTGGCAAAGGAGATTGCCTTTCCGGGGATGGCTTGGGCACCGGCTGCCGGACCGGCGCCGCCTGACCACCTGCCAAAGCCGCAACCTCTGATTTCAGAACTGAAGATGGGAAAAATCTTATGATCAAGACCGTCAAGGTGGAAGAGGCCGTGGGCCTGAAGCTGGCCCATGACATTACGGAAATCCGCCCCGGCGAGTTTAAAGGCCCGGCCTTTCGAAAAGGTCATACCGTCTGCTCCGAGGATATCTGTCGCCTGCAGCGCCTGGGCAAGAACCATCTCTACGTCATTGAACTGGGCCCGGACGACATCCACGAGAATGAGGCGGCTGCCCTGCTGGCCGGGGCCCTGGCCGGGGAGGGGGTGGTCTGGCAGGATAATCCCATGGAGGGCAAGATTAACCTCTATGCTGCCTATGACGGCCTGCTGCGCGTCAATGTGGCCACCCTGGCGGCTTTTAATATGATTGACGAGGTCATGTGTGCCACCCGGCACAACCACACCCTGGTGCGCCAGGGCGAGAAGGTGGCGGCTACCCGAGCCATCCCCCTCGTCATGAAACGGGCCCCCATCGAGCGGGCCGCAGCCATCGCCCGGAGCCAGGGGTCGGTGCTGACCGTTAGGCCTCTGGCCGCTACCCAGGTGGGCATCATCATCACCGGTAACGAAGTCTACCACGGCCTCATCGAGGATAAGTTTGCCCCCATCCTCTCCCGCAAAGTGACCGCCCTGGGCTCTCAGGTCCTGGCCGTGGACTTTGCCCCGGACGATCCCGTCACTATTACCCGGTTGATCCGGGCACAGTTGGCGCAAGGCTGTCGCCTGCTCCTGCTCAGCGGCGGCATGAGCGTCGATCCCGACGACGTAACCCGCCACGCCATCCGCCAAGCCGGGGCCACCGAGGTCTATTACGGCTCCGCGGTGCTGCCCGGCGCCATGTTTCTGGTGGCCTATATCGGCCAGGTGCCCCTCCTGGGCGTCCCCGCCTGCGCCCTGCACCACCCCGTCACCGTCCTGGACCTGATACTGCCCCGCATCTTGGCCGGCGAGCATATCACCAAGAAAGACCTGGCCCTCCTGGGCCACGGCGGCCTCTGCCAGGACTGCCCGGAGTGCCTCTACCCCCGCTGCGGGTTTGGCAAGGGTGTGTGAAAGGAGTCGGTGCAGAGTTATCAGCGGCCGAGGACGGCGAGGTTGGGAGAAGGGGGCCGGGATATGGATTTGGGCCCTCCCTGGCCCCGCCTCCCTGCCCGGGTCTCATCAAGAGGATAGTGCGACATGCGGCGCGCCCGCCCCATGCCGGCGGGCGATCTTTTTGAGCATGTGGGCCAGGCCGACGCCCAGGGTGTAGACCGAGTCGGTGTCCAGGTTGCGGTCGGCGGTGGCGTCAAAAAAGACATTCAAGCTTGACTCCAGGCCGTCATCGGGCCGCCAGTAGCAGATCATGATGGGCACCTTGGGCAGCGGGTAGAGGACCACCGAGATGTCGGAATTGAGATGTTGGGCCGCCCGGCGGCCGCTGAAGAGGTTCACCAGGTCATCGAAGAGCTCGGGGTAGCTGTCGGCCACCCGCTTCAAGGGTTCTTCACACTGCCGTTGGAACAGAGGATAGCGTTCCCGGCCATCTTTTAATTCCCGCAGCGTCACCCAGACATTGGCCGGCGGCAGACCCTCGCTGTGGAGGATATAATTGAGCACCGGCACCGCCACCCAGGGATTAATATGGATGTCGGCGCTCAGATTCCCGGCCGTGTCAATCCGGAAATCCTTGCCCAGGACCTTCAGCGTCAGTTGGTTGTCGGCAAAAGTGCCGCCGGTCCTGGTCGCTGCGGCGGCCAGATCCAGCTTCGCCACTTCGGCCCGGAGGTGCTTGACATACTCCACCCCGGGTTCAAAAGGCTTGCGGGCCTTGTCGGTCTCCACCATCTCGGCGGCCAATTCCGGCGGCAGATGGGGACACTCGGCCAACTGGCGCTGATTCAGATAGACGGCGCTGGCAAAGGCCAGACAGGTCTTTTCTCCGCATTGGCGGCAGTTGGACTTATCCAATAACTGATAGATTTCAACCGGGGTTCTCAGTTTCTGCGGCACAGCAGTCTCTCCGATAAATATTGATATTGAACTTGTGCTCCTTATAACATAATTTCGGCGGCCGCCAAAGTAAAGAGGTCCGATGCCTGCGGTCCGGCCGATCACGGCGGCAGGGGGGCGGGCACGTTGGTGCGATAAAATGCTTGACAGGTTCTCGGAAATCTGTTTTATTAGCAACAAGAATGCTTACAGGAGAAGGCGAGTGGGTATCATTCAGGCCGGTTTTGCTTTTTATTATTACTTTTATTTTCCCTGGCCCTGACCCCTGCGCCCTCGCTGCCCAAAAAGTAACTAATTGAAATAATAAATAAAAGCTGTGGCGCAGGCAAGGCGACCACGGCTTTTGTTATTCAGGCCCATGGTTGCCGAAAGCGTGCCGAGGCCGCGGCGGCTCAAGGAGAAGAACATGATCGGCAAAATGATTCGTCTGGAGCGCATTCTCAATCGGGAGACCAACCGCACGGTCATCGTTCCCATGGACCATGGGGTGACGGTGGGGCCCATCGACGGGCTCATTGACATGAAGACGGCGGTGAATAATGTGGCCATGGGCGGCGCCAACGCCATCGTCATCCACAAAGGGTTGGTGACCACCGGCCATCGGCGGCGGGGGCGGGATGTGGGTCTCATTGTGCACCTGTCCGCCTCCACCAGTCTGTCGCCCTTCCCCAATGCCAAAACCTTGGTCTGCACTGTCGAAGAGGCCATCAAACTGGGGGCCGACGCCGTCTCCATTCACATCAATATCGGCAATGGCACGGAACGGGAGATGTTGGCCGACTTCGGTCAGGTCTCCCGGGAGGCAAGGGACTGGGGTATGCCGCTCTTGGCCATGATTTATCCCCGGGGCGAAAAGATTAAAGACGAATACGAACCCAAGGTCTTGAAGCATGCAGCCCGTCTGGGCGCGGAAATCGGTGCCGATATCGTCAAGGTGTCGTATACCGGTAGCGTCGAAACCTTCCGGGAGGTGGTCGAAGGCTGTCCGGTGCCGGTGGTCATCGCTGGCGGCCCCAAGATGAGTTCCGACCGGGAGATCCTGGAAATGGTGCGGGGGGCTATTGAGGCCGGCGGTGCCGGTGTCTCCATCGGCCGCAATGTCTTCCAGCACCGCAATCCCACCCGCATGGTAGGGGCCATCAGCCTCCTGGTGCATGAAAACAGCACGGTGGATGAGGCCTTGGCCTTCCTGCAGACGCCGGATGTGGAGCGCTGAGATGAAACAGGTCTGGGTAAAAGTCGATCCCTGGGACAAGAAGCGGGTGACCACCGCCCTCGAGGGCGGCGCCGATGCCGTCTGGGTGCCGCCCGGCCATGCCGCTGAGGTCAAGGCTTTGGGCCGCATCACCGTCATTGCCGCGGACGGCGATCTGGTCCCCGGGGTGGATATCATGGAAGCCACTCTGGCCAGCGTCGCCGATGAGGCGGCCATCGTCAGCCAGGCCCGGACCCACCCCGTGGTCATCCACTGCGCTGACTGGACCATCATCCCTCTGGAAAACCTCATCGCCCAGAGCCAGAACCTCTTTGTGGAAGCGGCCTCGGTGGCGGAGGCCCGGACCTTCCTGGGAATCCTGGAACGGGGCGTGGACGGCCTGGTCATCACTACCACCGACTTGGGCGAACTGAAACGCCTCCTGAAGCTGGCCAAGGAGATGTCGCACCCGGTGGAGTTGACCACCGCGGCGGTGGTCAGCGTCAAACCCCTGGGCATGGGCGACCGGGTCTGTGTGGACACCTGCACCACCATGGCACCGGGCCAGGGCATGTTGGTGGGCAACTCTTCCGCCGCCCTCTTCCTGGTGCATGCCGAATCCCTGGAAAATCCCTACGTGGCGGCCCGGCCCTTCCGGGTCAACGCCGGGCCGGTGCATGCCTACATCCGGGTGCCGGGCAACAAGACCCGCTACCTGAGCGAACTCAGCGCCGGTGACGAAGTCCTGGTGGTGGACCACCAGGGCCAGACGCAACCGGCCACGGTAGGCAGGGTGAAGATCGAAAAACGGCCCCTGCTTTTAGTGACCGCGGCTTATGAGGGCAAAGAGTTCGCCACCATCCTGCAGAATGCCGAAACCATCCGCCTCACCCGCCCGGATGGGGCGGCAGTGTCGGTGGTCCATCTGCAGCCCGGCGACCAGATCCTGGTGGCCCTGGAAGAGGCCGGCCGCCACTTCGGGCACAAGGTTACGGAAACGATTCTGGAGAAGTAAAGGACGATTTCATAGTTGGGGAAGTTCAGATATCCGCAGTTGTTAACGAGAAAATAAAGTTTCGAGTTCCGAGCAGGTTTCCGGTTTCCAGTTTCTGGAATATTAGTTTTATAGGGCGGTCCGTGCCCGCCCAAGTTTGCCTCAGACAACATCCTTTATTTTCATAGTTTGCGGCTGAATTCTATACGTAATGGCAAATACCAATAAAATTAAGTGAGCGGTGCGCCGAGTGCAGAAACCCCTCTCGTAGGGCGGGAAAGCACAGCGCATCCCGCCTTCTGTGGGCGATTGATCACTTCCGAGTCATGACTGCGCGGGAGTGGTGCAAAGCAACAACCACTCGCTGACGCTCGGATGCGATGACTCTTATTTTCATGCTTCGCGGGTAATTTATATAAGTCATATTGATTAGGCTTATAAGAAAAAACATGGAAAAATTATTACCCAGGCACGCCAGCTTCGCGACCGAGCTCCCTGCCCCGGTATCTCAGGCCGTGCGTGCATTGAAACATCACCTCGAGGAGATATACGGTGCACGGTTCCAAAGCCTATACTTATTCGGATCATACGCCCGCGGAGATTATCGAGAAGATTCCGATGTGGATCTGCTCATAGTTTTATCGGGGGAAGTTAATCCTTGTCAGGAGATTGATCATCTCAGTGGTTTGGTCGCCGATCTCTCTTGGCGATATGGGGTATTCCTAACCATACTGCCGATACCGGCGGATTGGCTGCTCAATCGTCAAAGCCCCCTTTATGTGCGGGTCCGCCAGGAAGGGATTCCCCTGTAATGGAGTCTTGGGAGATTAGACTCATGTTGGGCAAAGCCCACCGATATTTGGCCTCAGCCGAGCTCTTACGACGGGAACATGATTATGATTCTGCCATGAGCCGGTTGTATTATGCCATGTTTTACACTGCCGAGGCCTTACTGCTGGCCCATGGCCAGACCTTCTCCAGCCATCGGGCGGTAATCAGCGCCTTCGCCAAGGTTCTCGTGAAAGGAGGACATGTTCCCAAAGAAATGCACCAATGGTTGCATGAGGCCTATAATAAACGCCAGCTTAGCGATTACGAATTCCTTTCTGGGATCGGCGATGCAGAAGTTGCTTATATGCAGGGCAAAGCGACAGAATTTGTGGCCCGGGCCACCGAAATATTACAACAGGACGGTTGGTTGCCGGAAAACTGAGCTTGATAATTTTCAAAATTCGGGTAAGGCAGCCGGTTAGCCCCTCTTTTTCGACTTCAAAATTTGACACGGTTCCTTATGACAGACAAAAACAGCCTCCGACAACAGATTGACGCCACCGATGAAGAGCTCCTGGCCCTCATCAATCGGCGTTTAAAGCTGGCCCAAACCATCGGCGAAATCAAGAACCGGGAAGAGCTGGCGGTTCTCGACCCCAAGCGGGAGCAGGAGGTCCTGGACCACCTGCGGCGCTATAATACCGGTCCTTTGACCGATGACGGTTTGCGTAATATTTTCCGGGAAATTATCTCCGCAGCCCGCCAGGTGCAGCGGCCCCTGTCGGTGGCCTTCCTGGGTCCGGAGGCCACCTTCACCCATCTGGCGGCCATCAAAAAATTCGGCCGCTCCACCCTCTTCAAGCCGCTGCCCACCATTGCCGAGGTCTTTATGGCCGTGGAAAAGGGCAACCATCATCTGGGGGTGGTGCCCATCGAAAACTCCACCGAGGGGGTGGTAAACGAGACCCTGGACCACTTTGTGGATACCAAACTGCAGATCTGCGGCGAGATTTATCTGGAGATCTCCCATGATCTGATCTCCCGCTCCGGCCAACTGCAGGATATTGAGATTATCTATACCCACCCCCATGCCTTTGGCCAATGCCGGCAATGGCTGCAGCGGCATCTGCCCCAGATCCCGGTCCTGGAGGTCAGCTCCACCGGCCTGGCGGCCCAGAAAGCGGCCCACAACCCCAATTCGGCGGCCATCGCCAGCGGTTTTGCCGCAGCCCTCTATGACCTGCGGGTGGTGGAGCCCCATATTGAGGACCACCGGGAAAACGCCACTCACTTTTTTATCATCGGGCCGTATACTCCCGGCGCCACCGGTCAGGACAAGACCTCCATGATCTTTGCCGTGGCGGACGAGCCGGGGGCCCTGTATCAGATGCTGCGGCCGTTGGCCCAACGGGGCATCAACATGACCCGCATCGTCTCCCGGCCCATGAAGACCATTGCCTGGCGCTATCTCTTTTTCGTGGATATCGACGGCCATCGGGATGAGCCGGCGGTGGCGGCCTGCCTGGCAGAAATGGAAGCCATGAGCGCCTTTTTTAAGATCCTGGGGTCCTTCCCCCGGGCCGAGGCCGTGGAGAAGATCAGTTGACCCCGTATCGGCTGTGCATCCCCGTCATTGCCAGGGATCAGGCGGCGGCCCGCCAGGCCTTGGCCCGGATCCAGCCCCTGGGCTACCTGGCAGAACTGCGTCTGGATTATCTCCCTGATCCGGATGTGGCTGCCCTCCTGGCCGCCCCTCGGGGGCCGGTGATCGCCACCAACCGCCTGCCAACCGAGGGCGGCCGTTGGCAGGGGCCGGAGCGGCAGCGGCAAGTGCTGCTGGAACGGGCCCTGGCCCTGGGCGCCGACTATGTGGACGTTGAGTTTACCGCCGAGCCACGCTGGCGTCAGGAGATGTTGGCTGGCCGGGGCCAGAGCCGGATCATCCTGTCCTGGCATGATGTTACCGGCACCGCCAGCCCGGCCCGCCTGGCCGACACCATGCTGGCCATGGCCGCAGCGGGCGCCGACATCATCAAAATCGTCGCCACGGCCCCCACGCCGGCCGCGGCCTTGGCCCCGCTGGCCCTCATCCCGGCAGCCCGGGAGCGGGGCCAGGAAATCATCGCCTTCGCCATGGGGCCGGCCGGCAAATACTCCCGGTTGGTGGCGCCGCTGCTGGGCAGCTACCTCACCTTTGCGGTCCTGGAGGCCGGACAGGAATCAGCCCCGGGACAACTCACGGTCCAGGAATGCCTGGCGGTTTGGCAAATCATCGGCAATTGCCAGGGAAATAATGACCATCATTTCGTGGCGCCGGTCTCCAGACCGGCGAAATAGCAGCAATATCCTGGCCCAGCGGACCTGGAGGTCCGCTCAACGAGAGATTATCCTTACGAGAGCTTATCCTGAACCATGCAACTACAGGCGGCCAACCCGAATTTTCATGGTTCGCGGGTGACTTTTATAAGTAATGGCAATTACCAAGAAAATAAAGTGAGCGGTGAGCCGCCTTTAGGAACCCTGCTCGTAGGGCGGGAAAGCGCCGCGCATCCCGCCTTCTGGGCGCGATCGACCAATTCCCAGCCTCGACCCTGCGGCAGTGGTTCATAGTGACAACCCCTCGCTGACGCTCGGGGCTCGGATACGATGAATCTTATTTTCATGGTTCGCGGGTGACCGACAGGTTATGGCCATTATCAAGAAAATAAAGTTCGTAGTTCATAGTTCGTAGCCTTGTAGGGTGGGTACTGCCCACCGTAAAGTTCTAACCACTGACCACTGACCACGAAAAACTCCCATGATATCAGGCACCACGAAAGTCTTTGGCATCCTCGGGCAGCCGGTGGCCCATTCCCTCAGTCCGGCCATGCACAACGCCGCGTTTGCGGCCCTGCGCATAGATGCGGTTTATGTGGCCTTGCCGGTGACCGATCTGGCCCAGGCGGTGGCGGGGCTGCGGGGTCTGGGGATCGCCGGGGTCAGCGTCACCATTCCCTTCAAAGAGGCCATCATCCCCCTGCTGACCGAGGTGGACACTGAAGCCCATGCCATCGGAGCCGTCAATACGGTGGTCAATCGGGATGGTCGACTCTGGGGCACCAATACTGATTGGCTAGGGGCCCTGGCGGCCTTGCAAGCCCAGGTCGATCTGGCCGGCCGGCGAGTCCTGGTGCTGGGCGCCGGCGGCGCCGGGCGGGCTATCGTCTACGCCGTGCGCCGGGCCGGCGGGCAGGTCTGGGTGACCGACGCCGACCTGGACCGCGCCAAAACCTTGGCCCGGGAATTCGGCGGCACCGCTGTGCCCTGGGCCGAGGCGCCGCAGGCGGCCGCAGCCATCCTGATCAACGCCACACCTGTGGGCATGGCGCCGCAAGATGATGAAATTCCTTATCCGCCCGAGCAGTTAGCCAACATACAGGTGGTCATGGATATTGTCTACAAACCCCTGCAGACCCGTCTGCTCCGGGAAGCCGCGGCCCGGGGCTGCCGGATCATCGACGGCCTGGAGATGCTTGTCTATCAGGGCGTCCGCCAGTTCGAATTGTTTACCGGTGAAAGCGCCCCGGTGGCCGTCATGCGTCAGGCTGCCCGGAGTGCCTGCCAATGAGCGCCAACAGCTCAGCGCCGCCGCCTCGCCAGTGAACGATAAAAAAACTGGCAACGACGAACGGCCAACCGCCGACCGTCCATTGTTCCGTCAACCCCAAGGATCACTTTGCGTATGTCCACTGAACG
>Ga0272446_1002642_pt1 | contig 23982 bp, 20 predicted proteins | sample YNPCB0061_FD_194587 | JGI IMG/M metagenome (GOLD analysis project Ga0272446, IMG submission 194587) | Hot spring microbial mat communities from Yellowstone National Park, WY, United States - YNP-CB-006-1 | ecosystem: Environmental > Aquatic > Thermal springs > Hot (42-90C) > Sediment | place... | reverse complement strand
AAAATCTTTAAACCACCTCTTTGGGCTATTTTGATGGTTTTCTTGCTTTTGCATGGAAAGACAAAAGCGCAAGAAGACGAAAAAGAGCAAAAGATAAAACGGTATGAGTGGGAAATTATGACCAACCCTATTTATGTTTTTTATCCCTTGACAGGCACAAATTCTATTCCTGCTATCATCATGTTAAGGAAGCATACAGAGCAAATAAAAAAGAAGTCTTTAGTCAAAAGTGCTTATAGACTTAGAGTAAACCTAAGTGGTTCAACTACTAAAGTAGATAGTTTAGGGGTAGTAAACTTACCATCAGGAGGTGGTGTATATATTGGGTCAGGTACAAGCCTTGCTCTTGGGATTGCTTTAGGAAAAGAATGGCAGAAGCAAATAGGTAAACTTCAGCTTTTCTATGGAACTGATATTCTTTTAAGCTATGAAAAAAATGACATCAGCTATCCACAAACTTCTCTTTCTTCTCCAATTTGGAATTTTGAAACACAGTCATTAGGGATAAGTCCTTTGATTGGAGTAAAATATTTTCTTAATGCTCGTTTTGCTCTTTCTTTGGAGAGTGCCTTGAATGTAGGGTACACACGCAGAAAGTCATTGGATGGATGGAAACAGTTAAGCACTTCATCATACAATGCCTATCTTTCTCCTATTTACAATTTTAATTTTAGCTATTATTTCAACTAAAATCTTAAAAAATTATGAAAATAATTAAATTTTTTCTTCAAATCGTAGTATTTTTATTCATTGCTACCAATTTTACTTACGCCCAATTGAATGATGCTACTGTTATTATTAGTGGTAGCACAAATGTCTGTCCAGGTGACCATACCTATACTTTACAAATTTCAGCATAAGGAGAAAATATAAATGATTATGTGTTTATTTGGAAAGTATCGTCTTCGGCTGGCTGTTTTGTCGGAGGAGGCAACTGTCTTGCTCAAGGCGGTAGTCAATGCTACCAGCTATACGTGGTCTATGCCTGCTGGGTGGAGTGGTAACGGAACTGTTACCAGTTCTCCATCTATTACCGTTACTCCTTCCGTAGCAGGAGGAGGCGCCGTAGTAGTAACAGCAAGACGCAGTGATTGTCCAAATCTAACTACACAAAACTCTAAGTCTATTACCCGCCCTACACCTGTTGCTAACCCACCGCAAGTCACTGCTTATACGCTCTGTGCCAATAATAGTCAGCAAGTAACTGTAACAGGTACTAATGCCACAGCTATCAATTGGACGGCTACTAATGGTTTCACTATTTCTAATATAATCAATACGATTAATGGAAGTAATGTAACAAGCACGGCTACTGTTACCGCACCTGCCGCAGGTAGTGATGTAGAGGGTACTGTTACGGCTACAGCCTTTTCACCTGCTTGTGGAAACGGCTCTGCTACTTCTCTCTCCTTCCGCTCTATTGGAACTTCCCCTACGAGCAGTTTGCTTTCTCTTTCTGGGGCTGGCATGACTGTAACGCAGGGAGGCTTATCCTTAGCGGCTATTTATAACGGTGCTTTTATTTCATTTGTTCCTAATTCTCAACTCATTGATGGGGTACAATATCAGTCTGGTTCCAGTAGTGTCTATGTTTCTACTTCTGGACTGACTGCCACCGCTTACCCTACTAATGGGTGCGTAGGAGGAACAGCCACTATATTAGTCAGAGTGAAGAACTGTACAGGGAATTGGAGCAGTTGGAAGCCTTTTACCGTTAATGTCTGTAGTAGTTCAGGCTTCCGCTTTGTGTACAGCCCTAACCCTACCTCTGATGTGCTGGGTATTACTGCCGTACCTACCGAAGAAAATAAGAACCTCAGCCTTGCCGCAGAGATAGATTTTGAGGTAAAGCTCATAGACAAAGACGGCAAAGTGGTCAGGGAAGGTAAAAACCTAAACAAAGAAAAGAAAATTACCTTAGATGTCAAAGGCTTAAAAGAAGGCACTTATTTCTTGCATATTGCTCATGGGAAAGAGGCGGGCGCCGCTGCGATAGAAAAGCATCAGATTGTTGTAAGTAAATCAGCAAGTACCAATTAATCATTTTTAGCGTTTCAAACTTTTCTGATGAGTTTGAAACGCTTACTATTTGCTATTTCTTCCCTGCAGAAATCATATTGGCAAAGAGTCGATATGCCCCTGATACTCCCGCAGGCAACTGCCTGAACCATGAGAATCCTGTATAAATAAATACGCCTTTGCCGTATTGGGTGGAGATTTGGATTCCTTTTTTCGCTTGCTCTCCTGTGTCTTGAGTAATGAAAGGCGTATCGTATTTGCTATCCCAATCAGAGGCAAAATACAAACCGCGCTCCTGCACCCAGCCGTCAAAATCTTCTTTGGTAATTTTATTGGGAAAGTTGAGCAAGGGGTGTTGCTTGTTAAAAGCAATCAGTGCATCTTCTTCGGTAACTCTATCGCGAGAAATCTTAAAGGGATAGGGACCGATGTCATTGGTTACTAAGCCAAAGCTGACATTGTACTGTACGATTAAAACCCCTCCATTTTTCACGTATTCAAGCAGTTTGGAATTGTGATGTTTCAATCTTTGGCGGGTGTTGTAGGCTCTTACCCCTGTTACTATGGCATCAAACAGACTCAAATCGGTAGTTTCAAAATTATCATCTGTGAGTTCTACTACGTTACAACCCAACTGGCGCAAGGCATTAGGAGTCTCATCGCCTGCTTCGGAAACATAAAAACCTACATTTTTTGCTTTGCATACCACATCTAATTTTACTAACTTAAATTCTGCTCTCGGAAAAACTACTTGATAAGGGATATGGTCGTACTCTAAGCGTACAATACCCACTGCCTCGGCTCCGTTAATTTTCACTTTGGCTAAGGCACTGCTGGCAGTTTTAGGTGGAAATACCTTAAAACTCACAAGCAACTCTTCGTCTTTTTTGTTTAAATTAAAATTTACCTGTTGGGGTTCGCTTCTCCAGCCTTGAGGCAAGTCTAAACTCAAAGTGCCACTTGCATTCTTTTTCCCTGCTTTGAGGGTTATGATGACATCTTTGCCGATATTTTCTGTAAAAATATAAGTGGGGAACTTAATATTTGCCATGACTTCTGGCACTACCTCAAAACTGCGGTACAGTTCACCATCTACCCTATGCGTCCATTTATACATCAAGGGGGTAGTAAAGCTAATGAGTTCGCCCTCAATATCTAAGTCTAAGTTGGCAACCAAGTCATGAGGCTTTTCTGGTAGCCCTATCAATTCTTGTTCATCTACTTGGTACATGCCCTTAATGACGGGCTTTCTCAGCCAATAAGGTTGAGAAATCTCTGATTTCCTGCTTAATACTACTTTGCGATTGATTTCTAACAAAGTGTTTTCTGCTAAATTGTAATCTACTACTTTGCTTTCACTTCCTTCGGGCTGGTTACTTTCTTCGTCAAAAGAAAGGTCTATTCTTTTGAGTTTTACATTGGCATCAGAGCGATTGACAACCCTCAAAGTCGCATTGATAGAGTCGCCTGCGCTTGCTGTATAGTCATTGGCAGTAATTTCAAACCAAATGCCTACACAGTCTTTGATTGCTTGGTCTAATTCTGTATGTTTGGTTTTTAGCCAATATATTTCTGTAGGGTCATTGGTTTTCGCAAGCAGATTGGCTATTTCTTTGCGAGCAGAAATTAGGGTTGGCAAAATATGTTTAGGATTCAAGGGATTAAAGTTTTTATAGGCTTCATCAAGAAGTTTTCCTACTCTTTCTCCTCCTTTAATGCGACTCCACGTAACATTTACCCCTTCCATGATGTGTTCCTTTGCCGAATCTCCCATGATGTATTGCAAGTACTCGGGTTGCTTTCCTCTGATTTTTCCTGAGCCAAAGCCTTGACTTTTGTGCTGGGTGCGGCTTTCCATAGCTAAGTCGAAATAAGATTGCCCTAACAAGGGATTAAAAATGCCTGTATCCACTTTGAGGTACTTACTCAAATCTTCTTTGCTATCTCTTATCCACTTGTTCCAGTACAATCGTTTTGGTTGCCAAGTAGTTACGTATTGGAGTTGCTCAGGAAACATATTGGGGTCGGAGGCATACTTGAAAACTTCTTCGGCTAAGAGGGCAGAGGAGGTATGATGCCCGTGTCCTCCGCTTCCGTCGGTAGGAAATCGGGTAATCAGCACATCGGGTTTCCACTTGCGAATTACCCAAACCATGTCAGCAAGTACCTGATTTTTATCCCAAATCCTAAGCGTTTCATTAGGGTTTTTAGAAAAACCAAAATCATTGGCTCTGGTAAAAAACTGTACCCCTCCGTCTATTGAGCGTGCCGCCAAGAGTTCTTGGGTGCGAATCAAGCCCAAGAGTTCGCCTTGCTCACTACCTATCAAATTCTGCCCACCGTCGCCACGTGTAAGAGATAGATAAGCAGTTTCGTAGCCTTCATGCTTAGCCAAATAAGCGATGAGTCGTGTATTCTCATCGTCAGGGTGTGCCGCAATGTAAAGCACAGAGCCTAAGACGGTGAGCTTTTTTAAATCCATCTGAATTTGGCTGGCTGACTTAGTGCTATTAGGCTGAGCATACATTTGCAGAAAAAAGCAAAGCATAGCCAATGAAAGTAGTAGTTTTTTCATCATTATTAGGAGTTTGAAAAGGTTTATAGTTATTTAATCAGGTCTGACCACACAGAAGCACTTGATTATACCATTGCAAATATTGAAAATTAACGTTTACAAAGTTTAAAACCTTATAAACGTTCACCAACCCAAGCTAATCTGACCTATTGCATAGCATTACTTTTTTAATACTACCGCAAACATTATTTTAAACTTAAAAATAGATAAAAGTTTCTGATTTCACAAAATCAAAATTAATTTTGCTCTAAATGGGCTTTTTTACCTTTTTTTTTGATTTGGTGAAACAATAAATATGGTAATTTTGTAATCTAAAAGACACAACCGAACCCTACATACAATCAGCATTTTTATTTAAGTAAAAAATAAGTAAGTTCATCAACAAGCGATTTTATTTTTCACAAAATTTTAAAACTATGAGTTTAAGAATCAATGATGTAGCACCTGATTTCACAGCAGAAACTACACACGGAACTATTAATTTTCACGAATGGATTGGCGACAGTTGGGCTATCTTGTTTTCGCACCCCAAAGACTTTACGCCTGTTTGCACTACGGAATTAGGCTTCATGGCAAAGTTACAGCCTGAGTTTGCAAAACGCAACTGCAAAGTTATTGGGCTAAGTGTGGACCCCGTAGAAAGTCATTTGAAATGGGAAAAAGACATAGAGGAAACACAAGGCTATGCTGTTAATTATCCCATGATTGGCGATACCGACCTAAAAGTAGCCAAGCTTTACGATATGCTTCCCGCAGGAGAAGCAGGGACATCCGAAGGGAGAACTGCCGTAGCCAATCAGACTGTTCGCTCCGTATTTATTATTAGCCCTGACAAAAAAATCAAACTACAAATCACCTATCCAATGACCACAGGACGCAATTTTTATGAAATCCTGCGCGCTTTGGATTCCTTGCAACTTACCGCAGAGCATAAGGTAGCCACGCCTGCCAACTGGAACGAAGGAGATGATGTCATTATCTCTACTTCGGTGTCCGATGCAGAGGCAAAAGAAAAATTCCCCGAGGGTTGGAAAACGCTGAAGCCTTACCTTCGCATAGTACCTCAACCTAAGAGATAAGAGATTGAAAACTGATAGCAATTCCGTTGGCTCTCTTGCAAAATGGAATTGCTATTCCTTTTATAAAACAACTGTTTAAAGCCAAACTTCATGAATCCAGACTTAACCACTTGCTTTCAACAACGAGTAGATTACTTTCATCAGCAAGTACAATTATTTCAAAAACAAGACAATACCTATTCTTGGATTCGTACTACATTTTTCATCTTTGCCTTGATTGTGCTAATATGGTTTGCTAATGAGCGGGAGGCAGTTTATACTGCACTTACCTTTTTTGTGGCTCTTCCTGTCTTTATTTCTTTAATCAAAAAACACCAAAAAGTCATTGCCCAAAAGCGGCATTTTCAACTTTTAAAACTCATTAATGAAAAGGAAATCAAACGCTTAGAAGGAAATTTCCAATACTTCGCTAATGACGGAGGGAAGTATTTTGACGAAACCCATGCCTACTCAGCAGATTTGGATATTTTTGGAAAAAACTCTCTTTTTCAGTATCTTACGCATACAGTAACGCCTCTGGGTGAGCAGGTACTGGCGGATTGGCTTAAACAAGGTACAGATACTACGGAAATCAAACTTAGGCAGGACGCAGTAAGAGAATTAGGACAAAAAATTGATTTTTTGCAGTATTTTGAAGCCTGTGGCTTAGCTTTTAAGCAGGAAACTTTAGAAGCAGAGAAACTTTGGACTTGGATAGAAAAAGACCAGCTTCTAACTCATAATCAAAGTTTTAGGCTTATTCGGTTTGTATTGCCTTCTTTATTTTTGGTCGTGCTTTCTATCATCATAATTTTTGATTTGCCTCTGCTGTGGATAGCTCTGCCTTTTTTGCTTAATGCTTTTGTAGTAGGAAAAATCAGCGAGGTAGTTAAAATCACTTTATTAGAAACCTCTCCTCTTTTAGCCACTGTTCAGGCAGTAAGTAACCTCATCGGTCTAATAGAAAAAGAAGAATTTAAAAGTAAAAAAATTCATCAATTCAAAGAAAATCTCCAACATGACAAAGTACTGGTTTCCAAAGAAATAAAAAGATTAGCCTCTCTGATTACCAACTTAGAGTTTCGCCAAAATCCTTATTTCTTTGCTTTCGTTAATATACCTTTACTGTGGGATTTACATTTTTTAATTCGTTTAGAGCAATGGAAAAAAGTTTATCAACAAGAAGTGAAAAAATGGTTTGAGGCTGTAGCGGAATTAGAGGCACTTAGTAGCTTAGCTTGCTTTCATATCTTGCACCCCAATTATACTTTCCCAAGCATAGAAGAAAAGCAGTTTCTGTACAAAGCAAAGAATTTAGGGCACCCCCTCATTCACTTCTCCAAACGAGTGAGCAATGATTTTTTCTTAGAAAATCAAGGAACGGTTTATATTATTACAGGCTCTAATATGTCTGGAAAAAGCACCTTCCTTAGAACAGTGGGCGTCAATGCAGTCTTAGCCTTAGCAGGAGCGCCTGTCTGTGCTAATGAAATGCAACTTTCTATTTTACAGATATTTACAAGCATGAGGACGCATGACTCTCTTAGCGAAAGCGTGTCTTCTTTTTATGCAGAACTCAAACGCATTCAATTGCTATTAGGCAAACTAAATCAAGAGCCTCCCGTCTTGTTTTTATTAGATGAAATACTCAAAGGCACAAACTCCGAAGACCGCAACAAAGGAGCAAAAGGACTGATTCGCCAATTGCACAAATCTAAGCTATCAGGTTTAGTTTCTACTCACGATTTAGCATTAGGAGAATTAGCCAAAGAAAATCCAGAATATATCAAAAATTTCAGTTTTAATAGCGAATTAATTGATAATCAGCTATATTTTCCCTATCAACTTTCCGAGGGTATCTGCCAAAGTTTTAACGCAAGTGTGTTAATGCGAATGATAGGCATAGAAGTAGAGTAAAAACAACTCTTGCCCTTCCAACTTTCTAAAAGTTTGAAACTTTTGAAAAGTTGTACGCTTGGCTTCACCTTTCTATTTTACTTTTCTTGGCATCAAAAATCATCAATAATGACTTAAAAACTAAGGAAAGACTTTGCAAGCAAAGCAATGCAAAGCCTAAAAACATAAAAGATTTAATAATGTAGCGATGCGGCAGCCCTCCTGCATCAGAAGACCCCTCCCCTATTCGCCAAGAAAGTTGGATATAGGGAACTGCCCCTTTGAAAATAATAAAGCAAAAAGGCAATAAGAATAGCAAGCAACCCAAGAGGTTGATGTATGCTTTTTTCTTTGGTGAAAATTTGGCATAAAGTACATCTACCCTTACATGTCGGTCATGTTTGAGCGTATAGCCTGCTCCTACTAAGAAAATGATAGAAAATAAATGCCATTCCAATTCAAAAATAGCTACATTGGTAGCGTTGAACACATACCTCATCAGTACATCATAGCAAAAAAGCAAAACCAAAACGGTGGTAAGCCAAGCCGTAGCACGCCCTATTTGTTCGTTAAGTGTGTCTATCTGCTTGGCTAAATAAGATAAAAATCTAAGCATTTTTTCTAATATTGATGAAAAGCATCAGAGATAAAAGACAAAACCTCGGGGAGCGATTCTCGCCAATATGTCCAAGTATGTCCTCCATTGCGTATCCTAAACTCATGTGGAATATCTTTTTTTTTCATTGCAATATGCACCAAGGAATTTCCTTCATACAAAAAATCATCATCTCCACAATCTATATACCAACGAACAGCTTTTTTGTCCTGTTCTTTGATATTTTCTATGAGTGGTAATACGCCATATTGCTTAAAATAAGGCTCTATATCACTTTCTTTGTAATCTTTGATGCCCCTGCGTTCAAACATTTGTTTGGTGTCCTCTATGCTCAAAGGACCAGCGTAGGCACTAAGCGGGCAGGCAGAGGAGAACAAGTCAGGGCGGTGTAAAGCATAAACAAAAGTACCTCCGCCTCCCATAGATAGTCCTGCGATAGCTCGATAGCGTTTTTCATTTTTAATTCTATATTTCTTTTCTACAAAAGGCATTAGTTCCTCAAAGAAAAAATCTTCATATCTCCACTTTCCATCAGGAGTATTATAATAGCCTCTCTGCCCTGTGTTAGCATCTGGCATAATGATAACCATAGGCGTTGCCTTTCCTTCTCGGATAGCCTTGTCGGCAATATGCAGTACCTCCCCAAATTGTATCCAACCTGTTTGGTCATCTCCTGCGCCGTGCAAGAGATACAATACGGGGTACCGGCGATTAGACGTTTCATAGTCTGGCGGTAAATAGACGGCATATTTTCTTTCACTATTGAGGATTTTACTTGGAAGGGACAAGTCATCAAAAACTTTCCCTGTTTGTGCTTTGGCTACGCAAAAGAGCATAAAAGCACTGACAAATAAAATGAATCTTGACATTAGTTTAGTATTTTCAAAGGTTAAAGAAAAAAGTAATTATTTTAAGCGATTGATTACCAGCCTATTCCGTAGTCTTCGCCGTGATTGCTTGAGCCGCCCCAAAGACTCCCATTTGCCCAATCAAAGTAAATGGCATTGATAGGACCGCTGGTGCGGTCTTGGTAGTTGATTTTATAACCCATTTGGCTTAGTTCTTTTCTTATCCATGCAGGCATTTCGCTATTGAGTGTAAGCGAACCTACTGCTTTTTCGTGCTTACCAAAACTGGAATACATTTGGTAAGTTTTAAAACTTGGGGCTTCACAAGCCTCTTGCACAGTCATATTGAACTCTACCATGTTCAGGAAGAACTGAATAAGCAATTGGTCTTGCTCATCTCCTGCTTGTTTGGCAAAAGAAAGGAAGGGCTTGCCGTCTTTGAGTGCCATGCTGGGAGTAAGAGTTACTCTTGGACGCTTGCCCGGAGCTACTACGTTGAATGGGTTTTCTTTTTCATCTAAGACGAAAGATTGCATACGTTGGCTCATGCCTATTCCTGTGTTGCCTGCAATACAGGCAGGTATCCAACCGCCGCTCGGAGTAATAGATACTACCCAACCCTCTTTATCCGCTGCCTCTACGGAAGTTGTTCCTGCTGCAAATTCTTCTAAAAAGTTTTCATCTAAGGGATTTGTACTTGTGTTTGGACGCAGTTTGGCAGTTCCCCATTTTTCTAATAAATCTAAATAAGGGTTAGTTTTACCTTCAAAAGGGTAAGGGTCTCCGGGTTTGGCGTTTGGGTCATTCCTTTGAGGGTTGATAAGTTTAGCACGTTCTTTGGCATATTCTTTAGAAAGCAAACCTTTAATTGGCTCATCAGGTGGGAAGGCAGGGTCGCCATAGTAAAAATCTCTATCGGCAAAAGCCAAATTCATAGCTTGGTAGAGCGTATGAATATAGCGAGTAGAGTTATAGCCCATGCTTTTCAAATCAAAATTTTCCAAAATATTTAAGGTTTGGAGCATAACGGGACCTTGCGTCCACTGTTGGAGTTTATAGACTTCTATCCCTTTATAGGTGGTCATGAGAGGCTCCTCGATTTTTACCTTCCAATTAGCCAAATCCTGCTCGGTGATGAGCCCCCCTTGCTCTTGGCAACCTCTGACAAACTCTTTGGCAATATCGCCTTTATAAAACCTATCGTAAGCGGCATAGATGGCTTCTTTTCTGGATTTTCCTTTTTTTAGTGCCTCCTGCTCGGCTTCTACTAATTTTTTCAAGGTTTCCAATAAATCCTTCTGCACAAAAATTTCACCTGCATTAGGTGCTTCTCTTTTTTCGCCTAAGTGAGGCAAAAATACCTTAGTAGAATATTTCCACTGCTTTATTTGCTCTTTTCCTCTTTCTATGGAATTAGCAGTTTGTGCCTCTATAGGGTAGCCCTCTGCCATTTGCATGGCAGGCGCAAGCACTTCTTTGAGGCTCATCGTACCAAACTCTGCCAACATGACCATTAGTCCACCGGGCGTCCCAGGCGTTACTGCTGCTAAGGGACCGTATTCAGGGGGATACTTCATGCCTTTGGATTTGAAAAATTCGGGGGTCGCTCCCGTAGGCGCAACACCTAAGGCATTGATAGCAACAACTTTTTTCGTTTTTGGATTGTAAATTAATGCCTGTGTTTCACCTCCCCAACTTAGTACGTCCCACATCGTACAGGTAGCCGCCAGCATAGCACAGGAAGCGTCGACGGCATTACCTCCTTTGGTAAAAATCATCGCCCCCGCAGTAGCGGCTAAGGGTTTCCCTGTAATTGCCATCCAATGCCTGCCGTGTAGCGGAGGTTTTTGCGTATTGACAGGCAGATTGTTAAATGATTGGCTATAAGCAAAAAAAGAAAGCATTAATAGCCAAAAAGTAAGTGTTTGTTTCATAATAGTAATAATTTATATGGAAATGAAAGAAAGTTATACTCAATCAAGATTGGCATTGATTGAAAATTAACGTTTATAAGGTTTGAAACCTTATAAACGTTTGTAAACCATTTTGTTTTAAGTATAATACTGCGCTTTAACTACTGTTTCTTCTTTGAATTTTATGTCCGCCTCTCTCGATAAAAAGTCTGTATCTTTCCCAAACCCTATGCCTCCTACTTTCAAAATAGCATCATCAGCAACTTTGTCGATAGGGGTATAACAAGAAGGAGGTTCAGGTTTGTAGGGGACATTGGTTAGCAAGTTATACACTGAAATTAGCGACCATCTCGCCTTCTCGCTAAGATTAGCATTGGAGCGATGAAGAAGATTGCAATGGAAAAATAGAGCATCGCCCGGCGCCAACTCTACGTAAACAAGTTCCATTCTCTCCAAAGCCGCATTGACTTTTTCCATATCCGCCCCTACCTGCTCGCCACTCATGTTGTGGTTTATTCTTTCCATTTTATGAGAGCCTTTGATTACCTGCATACAACCGTTTTCTTTGGTTGCCTCTGTAAGGGCTACCATGATACTGACCATTTGAGGAAACAAGAATCCATTGTTATACCAGTATCCATAATCTTGATGCCATTCCCATGCTCCGCCTTTTTTAGGCTCTTTTTGCATGAGTTTAGAGTGATAATGTCCTACTTGCCCTCCTAAAATCAGTTCTGCGGCTGCTACCACACGCTCACACCGACTATACATGCTGTAAATATCTTCTCCCGGAGTGTACCAAAGAGCAAGCCGAGTTTTAAAACCCTGCGCATCATTTAGGTCTATAGAATTTTTACTAACCGAATCGTCAGCGATAGCGGTTTGGTACATCAAATCTACCTCCTCTTTGCTTAAAAAGTTTTTGATAATTACGTATCCATCGTTCTCAAAATCAGGAAGATGTTTACTTGTAAAAGTATTGAATTTCATATTTACTATATTTTTTGTTTGCGTATCTGTCAAAGACGAACTTACGGCTTAATTTGATAAAACATCTTTCTATGTGCTCCAAATTTACCAGGATTACTTAATATTTTGGAGGTAAGACAGAACGAAAATAACTAAACTTACAAAGGAAAAGAAATTTATTCTGCAAAAAGAAAGATTAAACTTTACTAAATTACAATATTTTTTTATCTTAGTTGTTATTATACTCAATCGAGATTGATTTTAATTGAAAATTAACATTTATAAGGTTTAAAACCCTATAAGTGTTCGCAAACTATTTTGTTTTGAGTATAAAACATATTTTCCTTAAACTTATTACCCCATCGATTATGAAAAACATTGTTTTGAAAACCTTGATAATTAAGTTATTCATTATTTTTTGCTATGCCAATCATGTTTTTTCACAAGCAAAGAAAACACTTACTACCGCAGATACCCTTAATAACCTGACCAAAGAGTTCATCAGTACTTATAGCAACTTTTACAAAACCTTAGACAAAGAAAGTGTGCTTCGCTACATGGACAAAAGTGTTTCTGCTTTGCTTACCAATACCAATGTCAGCAAAAACGTGGTTAAGTTTAAAAGCGATTACAAAGGCTTTGAGGAGTACTTAGATAAACTCAAAGATGCCACCCAAAGGGGTATTATTTTAGGCTACAGACTTACAGGAATTATTAGAACTTATGTAAATGGGGATATGGGGGTAGTAACCTATACCGCAGATTATGACATTCAGCGGCAGAAAAAGATGTGGGCAAAAGGTACGGAAACAGTAACTCTGGCATTCAAAAGACAAAAACAAGAATGGAAAATCATACACTACACTACTGCCACTATAGAAGACCATAAGTTTGTGGGAGAGTGTTATTGTGAGTATGCAGAGTTACCTAATAATTCTTTTGAAACCAATACCATGATTCCCGCTGGCAAAGGATACGAAGAGAAAAAAAGTAAAGTATCTTTCGAGGAGGTCAATGAAGGTGATGTACGCATACGCAAAGTGAAAGTAGATGATAAGGTATATCGCTGGGAACTTTCCTCAGAGTTGTTTGCTGACGTAGCCCCACAGACAGCTACAACGGTCAGTTCAGGAACGAGTGGACTATCTATTCAGAGTTTAGGCAAGAGCAGAACTAAACAGGAAGTACTTGAAAAGGTCATTCTTCACTACTTCCAAGAGAACTGCCAAGAAGTAAAATCTAAAAAATTAGCCAAAAAGTAGTTACTTTCAAAAGATTTATGTTTGTACTTGTGGAGCAGAACAGCATAGCCAACCAATTCTTAGCAGAGCTACGCCATCAGGAAATACAAAAAGACAAAGCAAAATTTCGGCACAACTTGGAGAGAATTGGGGAAATTTTAGCTTATGAAATTTCTAAAAACTTTGATTATCAATCGCAAACTACTCCAACTCCTTTGGGGATAGCACGTACTCACTTGCCTAAGTCTTATCCTATTTTAGCTTGCATCATGCGCGCAGGTCTTCCTTTTTATCAAGGCTTTTTGCGGTTTTTTGATTCCTCAGAAAGTGCATTTATTGGTGCTTTCAGAGGAAAAGCCAACGCCGATGAGCAGTTTGATGTAGAAATGCACTACTCCGCCGCTCCCAGTCTCAGTGATAAATCTTTGATTATAATAGACCCCATGCTCGCCACAGGCAAATCTATTGTCTTAGCCTATAAGCACCTTCTTAACTATGGCGTACCTTTATCGGTGCATGTAGCCTCAGTCATAGCAAGTCGTGAGGGCGTACAGTACCTTACTGCTCAAATCCCTCATGCTAAGCTTTGGGTAGGAGAAATTGATGAAGAACTAAATAAAAAGTTCTACATAGTTCCGGGGTTAGGAGATGCGGGAGATTTAGCTTTTGGAGAAAAGTTGTGAGCATTAAGAGTTAAGCATATTTCTTTTTGAGTATTTCAGAAAAATACTATCAATAAAATAAGCAATACCTAAGTAGAAAAGAAACAAGGCATGAAGAAAAATAAAAGTCCCTTGTGCTTCATGAAACCAAGTGAAACTTGCCAAGTGAGGGAAAGATTTTAAGGCAATGATAGCCATAAAAATACGAGAACTATTCGTAAAAATAGTAGTCATAAAGGAAATACAAAGCAAAAAAGCCAAATAAAAGGGTAAGTATTTAAGACGTGGACTTTTCATAGCCCATGCAAAACCTCCCGAAAGAAAGGTAATAACCCAAAAGTTTAGCCCTGCACAGGATTTGTCAATGCAAATGCCTAATGTAGAAAAAATATATCCTTTCTCTGCCTCAAAAATCCCTTGATGACCTGTCCATATTTCTACGAGCAGATGCGTAGGGAAAAGAATAAAATCGAGTTCGTTGTTCTCCGCAATAGAGTAAAAATACTTGATAGCCAAACCTATGCAAAGAAAAGGAAGGTGATAAAGTAAAGCACTTAAAAGGTTAGTGTTTTTTTGAAAATTGTTTTTATCTATGTGAATGTTCATTTTTTCTAATAAAAAAGGTTCTACTTTTTTATCAGTAGAACCAAATTGATTTACATATTTTTAAAGGCTACTCGTCATCGTCATTTACTATGTAGTCTTGCCATTTATTTTTACTAAATTTTTCTTTGATTCCTTTCGTTGGAGTTTTCATTTTTGGAAAACCTTCTTCTTCATATCCTTTGAACTTTCCGTTCTTTTTTGACTTATTGGATTTAAAATTTTTAAGTGCCATTTTTCAAACAAATTTAATTCTCAAAAAAACTTTGTATTGTTATAATACCTATTGAGGTTTAAAGAAATTTGAATCTTAAAACTTTTAAAGATTTAATGCTTATTTACTAAAATCTTAAAACGATTCAAAACCATTGTTTTTCTGCTTTTTATTACGCTAAATAAAATGGAGTTTGATTACAGCAAACTTCTACTTAGCTTTTGACGTTATCTAATGTGGCTGGGTACGACATTAGTTCATATTGCTCAGCGACTTCTTTACCTGCCGAGAGATATGACAAATTTACCTCTTTTATATTTTCATGCAATATTCGTTTTAGGTTTAAAAAATTAATAATATACTATTTAAACGTAAAAATTAGTTATTCAGATATTCAAAAATAATAAATTTTTCGTGAAAACAAAATAAAAAAACTTAATTTTTTTTGTTTATTTTTAACTTATTGCTGATAACTTGCTCTCATAATATTTTCCACGGGTTCGTGTAATTTTGCAGGATTGATAAATAAATAAGTCCCTTCAAAGTGCTTATAAGAAGACGACTTCTCGTTGTCTATCTGAGTAACTCTCACATAGTTATCCTCAAACTCAAAAAGCAAGTTTTGCTTTTCTCCTTCGTAGAAATATTGGCTATTACTTACGTGGACTGCCTTTCCACTCAGGTATTTTGTTTGTCGGGAGGCAGTAGCAATAATTTGGAAAGCAAACCGCTCATGGCTTAATGGTGCTATTTCTAACATATTATATTGGGTATAGTATCTACCATTCAGGGGCGAATGTTCACAACTTACTAATAGCAGCAAAGCAAATAATAAAAGCAATCCGTTTTTAAGCATAATTTTACTAATTTTATTTTTTTACCTACATTTGGAGTTAGAAACCCTTGTAAAAATAAAAATTTTTTCAAAAAACACCCAAGAAAAAATCGTGCAAATTGTTCCCAATCGCAAAATGAGTTGGTCATGGCTGTGGCGCATGGCTCTCCGCGATAGTCGCAAAAGTCGTTCCCGCTTGTTTCTTTTTACCTCTTCTATTGTCCTCGGTATTGCCGCTTTGGTTGCTATCAATTCCTTCAGCGAAAATATCCAAAAAGACATTGATAACCAAGCCAAAGAGCTATTAGGGGCAGACTTAGTTATTCGTAGTAACCAAGCGATTGCTGATAGCGCCAAGCTTTTGATAGACTCTATCGGCAAAATAGCTATCAGAAAAGCTCGTGAAAGCAATTTTGCTTCTATGGTTTTTTTCCCGAAAAGTAGCGGCACTCGCCTTGTACAAGTCAGGGCTTTAGAAGGGGATTTTCCTTTTTATGGAGAAATAGTAACTCTTCCAAGCCAAGCAGGCAGAACCTTTAAAAATGCGCAGAAAGCCTTAGTCGACCATACGCTTCTTCTCCAATTTGATGCCAAGATAGGAGATTCTATTAAGATTGGTAAGGTTACTTTTAGCATAGAAGGCGACTTACAAAGGGTGCCGGGGCAGTCAGGCATAGTGGCTACGGTCGCCCCGCCTGTATATATTCCTTTTCAGTTTTTAGAGCAAACAGGACTGATACAAAAAGGTAGTCGCATCAATTATGTTTTTTATTTCGCTTTTCGAGAAGGTACTGACGTGAAAGCAATCATAGAAAAATACAAAAAGCCGTTGGAAGATGCTAAACTTAGCTATGATACGGTAGAAAGTCGCAAGCAAAGTACAGGACGCGCTTTTGAAAACTTAAATGATTTTTTAAATTTAGTAGGTTTTGTTGCCTTGCTTTTGGGGTGTGTAGGAGTTGCCAGTGCGGTGCATGTATATATCAAGGAAAAAATTGCCATAGTAGCGATTTTGCGTTGCTTGGGAGTAAGAGGCAGGGAGGCATTTTTGATTTATCTTCTGCAAATAGCAGGCATGGGCTTAATTGGTTCGGTGGTAGGAGCAGGGTTAGGGAGTCTAATTCAAGTCGTAATGCCTGTGGTTTTCAACGACTTCCTTCCTATACAAGTTAATTATGCTATTTCTTGGTCTGCTATTTTCCAAGGCATTTTGATAGGACTGTTAGTAGCAATTTTATTTGCTCTTGTGCCTTTGCTTTATATTCGCAATGTTTCTCCTTTGCGAACTTTGCGTTCCTCCTATGAGGAAGTGCCTATGAGCCGAGATGTTTGGCGTTGGTTTACTTATTTGCTGATTACTTTCTTCATTTATGGTTTTGCTCGACTGCAAATCAACGGTTGGTTACAATCCCTTTACTTTACTTTGGGTTTGGGAGGGGCGTTTCTATTGCTAACAGCTTTTGCCCAACTGATTATTTGGAGTGTCCGAAGGTTTTTTCCTGTGTCTTGGAGTTATCTTTGGCGGCAAAGCTTGGCAAACCTCTACCGACCTAATAACCAAACACTTATTTTGGTTCTATCGATAGGTTTAGGTACGGCTTTAATTTCTACTTTATATTTTATTCAAAGTTTATTATTGGGTCAGGTTTCTTTCTCTGCCAGAGAAAATCAGCCCAATATGGTACTTTTTGATATTCAAACCGCTCAAAAAGAAGCTTTGAAAAATATGCTTTCCTCTTTTGACATGCCTATTATCCAAGATGTACCTTTGGTAACCATGCGTTTAGTAGAAGTCAATGGCAAAACAGCTTATCAGATTAAAAATGATACGCTTACACCCAAAGAGCAAAGAATCCCTCGCTGGGCAACAGATAGGGAGTACAGAGTAACTTACCGAGATACGCTCACTAATTCAGAAGTAGAGATTGCAGGAAAATGGAATCGCCCTGTCAAATCTCCGTCGGATACTATTTTTGTTTCCTTTGCTGACGGCTTTGCCAAAGACATGAGAGTAAAAATAGGAGATAAATTGGTTTTTGATGTGCAAGGTGTAAAAATGCCCGTAGTAGTAGGGCATTTGCGAAAAGTAGATTTTAACAGAATTCAAACCAATTTTTTAGTACTTTTCCCTACAGGTGTGTTAGAAAATGCTCCACAGTTTCATATTTTCGTTACCAAAGTTAAGTCAAGCGAACAGTCTGCCCAATTTCAACAAGCCTTAGTACAGCAATTTCCTAATGTATCGGTGGTTGATTTGGATTTGATTTTAAAAACCTTAGACGAAGTATTAGACAAGGTTTCCTTTGCTATCCAATTTATGGCATTTTTTAGCATCTTGACGGGTTTGCTTATTTTAGTAGGTTCGGTGATTATCAGCCGCTACCAACGCATGCAAGAAAGTGTTTTGCTAAGAACGTTAGGAGCAAGTAGGAAACAGGTATTCTTGATAAATCTGTTAGAATATTTCTTTTTAGGGAGTTTGGCTTCGCTTTCAGGAATCATTCTCGCTTTGGGGGCAAGCTGGGTGCTGTCTTTTTTTGCTTTTGAGCTTGCTTTTTCTTTTGATGTCATGCCCGCCATAGTGGTTTTCTTCTCCATTACTTTGCTTACTATCTTGATAGGTTTACTCAATGTGCGGAGCGTAGTAAACAATCCACCCTTAGAGGTACTTAGGAATGAGGTATGAAAAATGAAAATTAACATTTATGAAATTAATGTTTGCAAAGTGAAAAACCTGATAAATGTTTGCACAGCTATCTGGATACTAACGATTTTGACTCTTGTTCTGACTTCTTGTGCAGGACTTAAAAACGCTCAACTTAAATCACAGCTTAGCATAAGTAATTGCAATCAACAATCAACTTTCAGCTATTCAAAAGACGATTTACCAAAACCAATTCACACACTTGACATTGATACAGTTTTAACAAACAGATTTTCGTTTCAATCACTGAATGCGGCAAACGCTATCGGACTTCTTGACCTTTTGACTGAGTATGTGAATTTGAAAAAGAACTACAAAATTAGTCCGACACTTGATAAGAGAATAGAAATCGTTGAACTATCGGTAGAATGGTAGTATTAAAGATGTAATGCTACGCAAGTAGGTCAGATTAGCCTTGCTTGGGAACGTTTATAAGGTTTAAAACCCTATAAACGTTAATTTATTGGAAAATTTAAATAAACAAATATAAAGCATAAATAGTTGGTAATCAATTTCTTAATCTATCATAATTTTTTACTGCCACCTTCTATTTATAGGAGTGAAAATATAAAACAAAGCAAATACCTTTGACTTATTCAAAAGGATTCACTCCTCTTTTTAACTCATCCAAAGCAACTATCATATCTTGTATTTGGTTGATGATATGAATGTTTTTAGCTACTCGCAAATCTTGCCCTACTACCTGATAACCACTAAGCAGTATAGTAGTGTCTGGAAACTTCTGACCAAGCAAATCTACATAGGATTGTATATCTTCGGTTCCTGGGGTAGAAGTAATGATGGACATAATAAAATCCGCTTTATGCACTTGATTAACTTCGTACAAATCATTCAATGGCAAACTCTGCCCTAAATAAATAACCTTGTTCCCACGAGCCTTGATAAGATAATAGTTAAATAATAAACCAATTTCGTGCAATTCTCCTTCGGGAAGATACAAAATGAATTTCTTAGGATTGGTTCTGTTTTGCTCAAACTGTCCATCAATCGCTACTATCAACTTTTGTCTAATCAGATTAGTAATGAAATGCTCTTGTGCAGGGTTGATAGCATCAGTAGTCCACAGTGCCCCAATCCTTATAAGAAAAGGGTAAATAATATGAATCATTACCTTTTCAAATCCATACTGCAAAATATTTGTAGCAATAATTTTCTCAAAACCGTCCTCGTCCAAATCAATCATTGCCACTGTAAGTGCATTGATTTGGTCTTCGTAATTTGTTGCTTTGCTAATAGTTTCTCTGACTTTCTCATATACCTCTTCGCGCGACATATTGGCGATTTTAGAAATCTTAAAACCATGATTGTTTAGCAAAGCAATATTCAGCATCAACTTCAACTGGTCTGCCTCATACAACCGAATATTGGTATCAGTACGCGAAGGTTTGATTATGTCATAACGCTGCTCCCACATTCTAATCGTATGTGCCTTTATACCCGTCAAATTCTCCAAATCTTTGATAGAATAGTAGCCCAATTTTGTAAAATTTTAAATTTGATTAAAAGAACAATGAATTATTAATTAATATTATCTATAAAACAGAAGTAATAAGCAGATTGTTTGAAAAATGTTATAATAAAATCTTGTTTTTTGAAAATAAAATTGGATATTGTAGCAGTATCAAGCCATTCATCTATCTTAATCATACATTTTATTCATTATCAAAATTATAACTCAAAATTTTACCAAACTCTAAAAAACTATGGAAGAACTTATCAAGAAAATAGCCCAGCAGGTAGGTATTACAGAAGAGCAAGCCAAAGAAGCAGTTAATCAAACAATGAGATACTTAAAAAGTGGAGATGCCTTAAAAGATACTTTTGAGGACTGGCGGGAAGATGCTACGGAAACATTGTCCGAACTCAAAGAAGAAGCCACTGAAAAATTAAAGGAAATCAAAGAAGGCGCTTCTCAACTTTTCGGGAAAATAAAAGACATGTTTGATAAAGATGATGATGATAAATCTGAATCCCAAAAAGAGGAGAAAAATACATAAGCACTTTCAAGGCTATTTGGTACTGTTAGGTCAAAGTATCAAATAGCTTTGATTGCAATATAGATAAATTTGGCTGTAATAAGCCAGTTCTTTCATATTTCCGACTATGTTTTCAGCAATTTTCTTGTCAATAATAGGATTTATCTAAGTAAGAAGCAATTTTTTGGAGTAATTCGCCTGATTAAGTAAGCAAAAATCCTTATCTTAGAGGCTTTAAATGCTTCGCCCCATGAATCCTAAAAAAATTATTGGTATTATCATTTTTTGCTTAGCCACTTCCCATGCTATTCTTGCTCAGACTTGGCAAGAATGTTACGATAGTACCCAATACTATTTTCAGAAAAAAAACTATTCCATCGCTGTCTCTTGGGCTGATAAATTCATGATTTTTACTAATCTTTTTATTACAGACCAATCTACTCTGCCAAGCTATTACCAAGTACTTAACTATGCTTATCAGTCCTATTTAGCACTTCATCAGAAAGAAAACGGTATAGCGCATTTTACCAACTGGTATAAAAAAATAGACGCTATTCCCGCAACTTATCAAAATGGTTTTGCCTATAACAAGTCTGTGATTTTGGCAAACTTATCTTTTTATATAGGAGAATTTTATTACAAAATAGGCAAATACTCTCTTGCCCAAGTGAATTACGTAAAAACCTTAGCAGTTTATAGCAAGCAATTAGGTGAAGAAACCCCAGAATATGAAGAGTGTTTACAAAAGTTAGGTAGGCTAATGCAAGAATTAGGAGATTATGAAACCGCAGAACGAATGTTGATAAAAAATGCCAGCCTGACCGAAGACCTTTATGGAAAAAAACACATACAGCACGCTGAAGCCTTGAACCAAGTAGGCGATATTTTCTCTGCTAAAAGTGATACCTCTACAGCGATTTATTTCTATAAACAAGCTAAGGAGATTTATGAAAGCATGGAAAATGGCTTACAATCAGTAAGTTATGCTCATAATTTGGTTAGTCAAGGGGAGCTATACTACCGCATGGGTTTCTATACAGCCGCAGAGGCACTTTACAGGCAAGCACAATACATTTATGAAAAAAATGCCTATTTGAAGCAAGCAGAGTATGCTGATTTGCTTAATAAGTTCAGCCAAATTTACCTTCGCCTTAATAATCTTAGCGATGCGTATAGACTTATAGAACAAGCTATGCAAATACACCTTCAAGTATTTAGTCCTCAACACCCCGCTTATGCCAAAGATTTATGGGTATTGGGGAGTATTTACTTGAAAGTAAAGGATACCCAAAGAGCAGAAATTCATCTAAATAAAGCGCTGAACATTTACCAAAAAAGCGGCTTACATAAGCAAATAGATTATTTTTTAGCTATGAGCCAAATGGCAGAGTGCCATAAAATTGCTAAGCAGTTCAACAAAGCGGAAGCACTTTTCTTATCAGCCATAGATAGTTTTAGCCTATATATTGGAGAAAAAAATATAGAATCTGCCAGCATAGAAGCAAAATTAGCCAATTTGTATTATCAAACAGGAAAATATGCTCAGGCAGAGGAAATGCACGAAGCCTGCTTAGAAACGCGCTACGCACTCTTGGACGAATCACACCCCGATTTGATTGAATCTATTAATGATGTAAGTTTGCTTTATTGGGCGGACAAGAAAATCTCCAAAGCAGAAAAATTTTTCCAACAAAGTATTCAAAACTATACCAAACAATTTAATCGTTATTTCTCTTTCCTGAGCGAGATAGAAAAAGAATTTTATTACAGCCGTATTCGTAACTTCTTTGAAAAGTTTAATAACTTTGCCTTAGAGCGTAGTAAGCAAAAACCTGTTATTTTAGGACAAATATATGATAATCACTTGTCTAACAAAGGCTTACTTTTCTATACCACCCAAAAAATCAGGAATCAAGTTTTTGAAAGTAAAGATGAGAATTTATTGCATAAGTACAAATCTTGGGTACAGCTCAAAGAGCAACTTGCCAAAGTATATAAGTTGAACTATGAGGAAATCTTGGCTCAGGGTATTCCTTTGGATTCCTTAGAGGAAATAGCTAATTTTATAGAAAAAGACTTGTCTTTGCGAATAGCTATCGGCAATACCAAAGCAGGCAGAGAAGAAGAAAATATTACTTGGAAAACTATTCAGCGCAACCTCAAAGCAGATGAAGCCGCCATAGAAATGCTACGCTTCCAAGAGTTCAAGCCGGACTCAGGAGGGTACTTCACTGAAAAAGTATATTATGCCGCACTCATCATTACCTCTAAAACCACCAAAAATCCTACGCTTGTGCTATTAGAGAACGGTAAAGAAATGGAAACCCGACAAATCCGATTCTACCGAAATTCTATCAAATTCAGGATAAAAGATACACAATCCTATAAAAACTTTTGGCAAGCTATAGATACTGCTCGAGTACTGCAAGGCATTAAAAAAATTTATTTTTCACCTGACGGAGTGTATAATCAACTGAATATCAATACACTTTTTGATGAAGAAAATCAGAAGTTTATCTTGGACAAGACAGAAATACACACGCTAACTAACACCAGAGATTTGATAGAGTTGAAAAAGAAAAACTTGACAAGTAATATAAATAGTGAAAGTAAGGCAGTTTTGCTTGGCTATCCAAACTATCAGTCGAAGCAAGGCAAACCAAACTCTGCCTATAAAATTAGCGAAAGCAATCCAAACGCTACACTGACCAGAGGGTTTCAAACCAGAGATGGTATCGCCCAGCTAAGAGGAGGCAGAATAGAGGAACTCCCCGGCACCAAAGAAGAAGTATTGGCTATTCAAAAAATTTTCAATCAATACCAAATTAAAAATGAAATAGAATTAGAAGACAGTGCCTCTGAAAGCAGATTGAAAAATACACAACGACCTCTTTATCTGCATATTGCTACACATGGTTTTTTTAATGCTGACATGAATACTGTGGGAAAAGAAACATCTGACTTCTCCTTATTTGTTAGTGAACGCAATATGCCTTTGATGAACTCAGGGTTGCTCTTAGTAGGAGCAGCAAATGCTTACACTGATGAAACTATTTTAGCAGAAATCAACGCTTTGAGGAATGGAACTACTTACGAGGACGGAATGCTTACAGCTTATGAAGCAATGAATTTGGATTTACGAGAAACAGAACTGGTAGTGCTTTCTGCCTGCGAAACAGGATTAGGAGAGGTCAGGAATGGCGAAGGAGTGTATGGCTTACAGAGAGCATTCCAAACTGCGGGTGCAAAAACTATTGTGATGAGTTTGTGGAAAGTAAGCGATGAGGCGACCAAACAACTCATGATTAATCTTTATGATGAACTTTGCAAAACAAAAAACAAACGCCAAGCCTTTGTTACCGCTCAGTTAAAACTTCGTAAGCAGTTTTCAGATGCCTATTTTTGGGGGGCTTTTTTGATGATTGGGGAGTAGGATAAAAATTTCGGCGAAAAGACTTAAAATAAATACTGTGGTCTTTATTATTGGTTTTCATTTATTCTCTACATGATTAAACATATTTTTTCATCACATAATCAAAGAGTTGTAATGCCATTTGCGTAAGAATACCTACTACTATGCCAATAAGCAAGTCAGTAGCCAAAGTAATAACCAAAGTAGTCAAAAAAACAAATGCTTGCTTCTTCCCAGTGCGAAACATGTAGATAAATTCTTGGGGAGAAGCTAACCTATATGCAATAGCAATAAGCATAGCTGCCAAAGCAGACATAGGAATAAGCATAATAATATCTGCTAAGATTAGAATAAAAACCAGTAATGCTACGCCATGAAAAAAGTTAGCCCATCGAGTTTTAGCACCATAAGTAACATTAG